>Ga0256405_10001234_pt1 | contig 72137 bp, 45 predicted proteins | sample RumenRJG_02DNA_FD_189096 | JGI IMG/M metagenome (GOLD analysis project Ga0256405, IMG submission 189096) | Bovine rumen microbial communities from Lethbridge, Alberta, Canada - RJG_02 | ecosystem: Host-associated > Mammals > Digestive system > Stomach > Rumen | place: Canada: Alberta...
AAAAAGGAGGCCGCGGAAGCGGGCTGGCATTTATGCATGCATCACGGACGGGGATGCTGACGCATGCGATGCTTCAAGTACGGAGACGATATTATGCACGGCATGAAGGATAAGGATTGAAAGAGAGAGGCTGCATGATATATGGCAGGGAACAGGGGCGACCGTATTGGATTGAATATATATTATATATAATAAGGTATAAGAGGGAAGCAAATATAGAACAAGTATAATAAGAAAGGTATGGAAATTACGACTAACAAGAAAGATAAATAGAGTTAAATTATGATATATACAGATAAGAGGATGACGCATAACATAATAATATTATGTTTTTTGCGTTCTTTATGCACAATCTATGCATATCGAATAATGCAATACAAAAACATAGACTAACCTTTATGCTGAAAATAATAATAAACATTGATATTCAAGCGAAGGATATTGACACATAAACAGTTTTGAAGAATCAACTTTGACAAAAGCGGCAAGCAGACAATTTATTTTACAGGATGTCTGCATAAGCCGCATATAAGGGGAAAAAACAATTTATTACAACAACATATAAATCTAAAAACAATCTTTATTATGTTTACTACAAGAAATTTAATTCCATTTTTCCATTTCAGGAACACGATTAAGGTTTCACTTTTAATATCAACCTATAATTTTCCTGAAGCAATACGCCTGTGCCTAATGAGCGTAACCCGCCAGACTCTCCTGCCCGATGAGATTGTAATAGCCGATGACGGTTCTGACGAAAGGACAAGAAACACAATAGACACCCTTCGTCCATACGTTGCATGCAACATCAAGCATGTCTGGCAAGAAGACTTAGGATTTCGCGTTGCATCTATACGAAACAAGGCTTTGGCAGCATGCAGCGGCGACTATGTCATTCAGATAGACGGCGACATAATAATGGGGCGCAACTTTATTGCCGACCACGTCAGGCATGCACGCATAGGCTATTTTGCCGCAGGAAGCCGCTGTAGGCTCAACGAAAGAATAACAAAACGGATTCTGCAAATGAGCGACTACTCCCCTTCTTTTTTTAACAGAGACCTCATTGCAAGAGAAAACGCCATACGACTGCCCATCATCACTCCTTTCCTAAAGAGATATAAGCGCACAATAGGCTGCAACATGGCTTTCTGGCTGAATGACATCATAGCCATCAACGGCTATAACGAGGACATGGAGGGCTGGGGACATGAGGACATTGAACTTGCCGAGCGGCTAATCAGAAACGGAGTGTGCAGGCAACATCTGAAGTTCTGCGCCATAGGATTCCACATATACCACAAGGAGCGCTCGCGAGAATTTGAAGACCACAACATGGATATTGTCTACAGAAACCGAATTAATAATGTAAGGCGCATCAATAACGGTATTTCAAAACACCTTCAAAAAGAATAACAAAAAAAGACGACTGGTACTCAGCATCACGCAGAGTACCAGTCGTTTACATTTATACTTATAGCTTTACATCATAGTCATAAACCATTTTGTTATCTCTGGGTCATGATGGCTGCCAATAACCAGCGACTTGCCTGTGTCGAGTTTCAGAATCTCGTTTTTATCTTCGTCAGAAAGTTCAAAGTCGAATATATCAAGATTCTGTTGCATCCTTTCCACATGCGTTGACTTTGGAATAACAATCACTCCACGCTCAACAAGATAGCGCAATGCCACCTGCGGACCAGTCTTTCCATACTTCTTGCCGATATTTATAAGTGTTTCATTAGAAAAGAAACCGTTCTTACCTTCAGCAAGCGGTCCCCACGACATGTGAGCAATGCCTATTTCGTCCATATACTTCCTTGAGAGTTGCTGTTGTTGGAAAACATGAGTCTCAATCTGGTTAACCATAGGCTTAATCTCGTTGTTGTGTGCAAAGTCAATGAAATGGTCTGGATAGAAGTTAGACACACCGATAGCCCTCAGCTTGCCCTCCTTATACGCTTCTTCCATTGCTCGCCAAGCCCCGTAGCGGTCGCCGAAAGGCTGGTGCAGCAGCATAAGGTCAATACAGTCGGTCTGCAACTTTCTCAGACTTTCGTCAATACTCGCCTTTGCCTTCTCATATCCATAGTTTGAAATCCACACCTTTGAGACGATGAAAATCTCCTTGCGAGGAATGCCGCTCTTTGCAATAGCACTACCTACACCCTCTTCATTCTGATATGCTTGTGCCGTATCCACCATTCTGTAGCCCACTTTCAGCGCATCGCTCACACAACGTTCAGCCTCATCTGGCGACACCTGAAAAACTCCATAACCGAGAATTGGCATCTCTACTCCGTTCAATAATTTTACTGTTTTCATAATCTTCCTTGTTTTTTGTTGGTTAATATTTCCATTCTTTCATCTATCACTGTTATAACTCAATCAATCACACCTTCCAGCAGTGCTTCGTTATTTTTTTGCAAAATTAGGATAATCCCACTAAAAACCTATTATTTATTTTTCCGTTATTTTTTCACATTTTGCCGAAACGTCTGTTTTGCATAAAAAATACATCCTTCAGAATAAAAAAACAGAAGCCCCACAAAACTATATAACCATTCAACCTATCACATTAAACGAAGAGAAACATCTGAAACTTAAATAACACTAAATATCAATTTCGTAACTATCTGATTATCAGCATTAGTTTCATCCGTGTCCGTTTAGTTCGCAGCGGTACGTTATTGCACATTTGGAAGCCGTTTGCTATATTTGCAACGACTAAACTATTAAAGATTTATTAAAACATGAAAAAGTTATTCTTATTCGCACTTGCAGCATTATTCCTTGCAAGTTGCAATTCAAACAAGACCGAGAATCCTGCCAACAACATAGCAGGAAACGACTCAACTGAGCAGATTGGAAAATTCCAAGTCTACGACTTAGACGGCTTCAAGCTGCATGTCTACAACTCCAACGACGACATGAACGATGCCAGCTTCATCGTAGAAGGTGACAAAGGGCTTGTCGTGATGGAGTATCCTCTTTTCAAAGACAATGCCGTTGAATTTTCAAATTACATCGAAGCACTCAACAAGCCTACAGTCACCGACATTACCGACTATCATCTCGGCGGTTCAGGCAAACTGCCTATAACCATGCCTGAGGGTATGCCAGCCTTCATCAAAGGCCATGTCTACGACGGTATGATGAAAGGTTTTGCAGAGGCTTTCGGCGATGCGATGGTTGAACTGCCAGAGCAGGAGACAATAGAAGTCCCGTTTGGAAAGACTCAGCAGTGGGCTGGCGTCGACTTCCACTTCGAACCTGGAGCATCTTCCGACTTCCCTGCTGCTTCCATCATCATCGGCAAGCAAGTCTACTACACCCACTGGGCACCTGCCGAAATGCACATGAGTCCGCTGCAAATCACCAATGCTGCTGCCGTTGATGCAGAACTGGCAGAGGCTAAGAAGTCGCTTGCTTCTGGCTGTCGCTACTTCATTGGCGGTCATGGCGGACTGGCAGAAAAGAAACAAGTCGAATTCAAGATTGACTACCTCACAAAGGTTAAGCAACTGCTGTCAGCCAATGCCGATGCCGACAAGTTTTCTAAGGCACTCATGGAAGCCTATCCCGACCTTCTGGGCGATGCAGAGGCACTGGCTCAGGCTCTCTATTCAAAGAAGTAAAACCAATCCTACTAAAACAAGAGGCAGAACGAAACCTGCATATTCTCAATTTCATAAAATATAAATATGGTAATAAAAAACAACATAATAGACCCTCGTTTCCCCGACTGCCCCATCAGAAACGTGATAGCACGACTGGGCGACAGATGGAGCATACTCGTTCTGCTTACCCTTGAACCTAAAACGTCGGCAATGCGCTACAGAGACATTCAGAAATCCATACCCGACATAAGTCAGAAAATGCTGACACGTACGCTTCGCAGCCTCGAAGCCGACGGACTTGTCGAGCGTATAGCCTATGCTGAAGTTCCGCCAAGAGTGGAATACTCCCTCACATCGCGCGGCCGTTCACTCATCCCCCCGCTCAACAGCCTAATTGACTGGGCTATGGAAAACCTGAACGGCATCATCACCGACCGCAAGAAGTTCACAGGAGAATGACTGAAAACCTAAATATCATAATTATAACAAGCAAATCGGCAACACTCATCGTTGTTGCCGATTTTTTGTTTCTATTCTTAACCTATTGGCATCTTGCTAATTAAACAGCTCCATTTGCACATGTAGCAAAAATCTTTCACACAATGTACAAAATGTAATACATTTCCAACAAAAATCATCTTAAACACATCATTTTCCTTACTAAATAGACATTATCCTCACTTATTTTATTTAACTTTGTTGCCATTAAATATAAAATCTAAGTAGACAAGAATGGCAAAAGAACAACTAAGCAGATCAAAAGCCTGTGCAACAAAAACGTTGTATGCGGTAATGAAAGAGATGGTTCGCCGTGGTGGTAGCATTCCAGCCAAAGATATATATCCGTGGGTAAATCAGAATGTAGAACTGACTGATTGGGAGAAAGAACCAGCAGGGAAAATGCAATATATACGTTGGACCAATAGTTTTCAGTTTTATTCAATAGATTACCAGAAAGCTGGATTTATTGTGAAGAAAAACGGCACATGGTATATTACGCCAGAAGGCGATAAAGCCTTGAAGAAGCCAGCAGAAGAAGTAATGAAAATGGCCAGAGCAGCATACATGGAATGGAAAAAAACACGCTCAGTTGAAGATGAAACGGAAGAAGAACCAAACGACGAAACTGCAGAGAAGGACAATTCTATGAATCTTGACTTGCTCGAATCAGATGCCCGTGACGGAATAAAGCAATACATAGCATCTAAAGGTCCATATGAATTTCAGGACATGGTGGCTGCATTGCTTAGAGCTATGGGCTATCACACACCATTTGTTGCACCGAAAGGTAAAGATGGAGGCATTGATATCATTGCATACTTAGACCCGCTTGGCGCTCAAACACCACGTATTAAGGTGCAAGTAAAGCATAAACCTGACACAGCAATAAGTGCAGCAGAAGTTCGTGCTTTGTCTGGAGTTTTAAAGACTGGCGACATTGCTTTATTCGTTACAAGTGGAACCTACTCTGCCGATGCTCGCAATGCTACCTCTGTAAGTGATAAATTCCTCCGCCTCATTGATGGTGAAGAGTTTATTGAAATGTGGCAGGAATACTATGACAAGATGTCTGACGATGACAAAAACATGTTACCGCTGAAGCGGATTTCTTTCTTGGGAAATAACGAGTAATGCGCTGATTGGTAAGAATATTATTAGAAGCAAAAGACTCTTTTGAGTCCACTTGCGACAAGATTTTTGAATCGGATGAGGAGCAAGAAAAATACTGCAAAGAACATAATATACCTTTCTAAAATGAAGTATAGCAAATTAAAAAAATCAAAACTATGTCTGAAGAAAATAAAAAGAAAACATCTGAGAGAAACTATTGGCCTTGGCTATTATTTTTCCTATTTTGGCTATTACTATTTCCTTACATATTAAACAATCTTATTTCGGGTGAAAGCTATTGGGAAGTTGTGGGCGGACCTAAGGAATGGCTTGCTTTTTGGCCTTCATATCTAAGTGCTCTTGCCTCTACCGTAATGATTGCACACACAGCCAAGGCATTGAATAATAACAAAAGTCAATTAGATGAACTAAAACGCCAATGGGATGAAGAACACAAGCCAGATGTTTCCGTTTCATACAGCATGATAGACCATGTAGCATATCTACGGCTTGTAAACACGTCAAAATCTGAGATATACAATTTAAGAATAAGTGGTGAATTTTATGTAAATGAAAAGAAGAACAATTATTTCGATTTATCCATTTTGGAGCAATTTAACATAAACATTGAGTCACATGGGATTAGAAATATCATTATTCATCCGAAAATAGAACCTTTATCGCATGATTGTTATTTTATACTAAAGCTAAGATACAATAATACCATAGAAAAAGAGGTAAAAGTGTATTGCAACTATATATATTCTATAGGAGACGACATAATTTGGAGTAAAATGTTTGATGCGATAAATAAAATTACAAAGTGATTACGGAATTCGTAATATTTTATCTTTTAACCAATCTTGTAACACATAGGTCATAAAGAATTATACAATGAATAACCAATTAAATCCCCAAAGCATTTGAAAGGATGTTTTGGGGATTATTATTTACAATAAAATCTTCATCGAAAACAAGGCCGAGTGATATGGAATTGCCTTTTATTCGGTAAATTGCAGAAGGTGGTAAAATTATAAAAGAGTGTCTTTCGTGAGAAAGGTATCTTTTTGTATTGCGACAGGAGACATATTGCAATCGCTAACAAACCTTTCAATCTGAAACCAGTTTTTCGTTTTCAGCCGTTGTTGAGGGGAAAACTTGCAATTTTCAGAGCGGAGTTGGGTAAAAAATTGATTAACTAACCTCGCAAATAACTTAAAATTTTACGACCGAGAAAAAAGAAGTTGCAAAATATGCGAGTATTTGGCGGCTTTTCGCTCTTTTTAGTAAATTGTTCAATATCAAGACATTATACGTTTCGCCTCAAAACTCATAAGTGTTAAAAAAGTCAAAGGGCATCTTTCGCAGTGTGAAAGGGCACCTTTGACACTGCAATATGCCACATATCGCACTGCGATATGCCACGTTTCGCATCGCGAAAGGACACCTTTCACTTTTTCATTCCTTATGTTCGTTTACATTGTTTAAGCCGATTGATTAACAATTAAACGCTTTTTAGCATTCAGCCTCGTGCCAATCGGAAAATCCTTCTCTAGAATGAAAATTCCGTTTGTCAAGATTTTTTACTTTTTTCGTCAAAAAATCGGGCCGTTTTTGGAAGTTTCAGTTTGTAAGCAGTAATTGCTCTCCTAAGTTTAGGGGAGCTGTCACGAAGTGACTGAGGAGTGTGTTTACACGATGCAACGGCATCGTGGATGATTAATGTCACACAGATGCCACAGATGTCTCATATTTTTTAACGTTAAAGTTCCCGTTAAAGTTAAAGTTAAGGTTCCCGTTCCCGTTAACGTTAAAGTTAAAGTTAAGGTTCCCGTTAATCACTAATCCAGCAGAGCTACAATGCTTGTTTTCTAAAAAACGGGGGTAGAATTTTGTAGTTTGCCCAAAATAACGTACCTTTGCAGAGATATAGTAATTCGTGCCGAAGAATGATGAAAACGTGGTATTACATTAGGTTCTCTAAGGTGCGGAAAGCATAAAACAAACACAGAAAATTGAAAACACATATATAACATGATAATTTTCTTCAAAACCAAACAGGAATCAATTATAGCAGTTGAGTCAAACCACACACTCAACGAGAATGAAGTAAGCGCACTGTCTTGGCTCTTTGGCAAAGCCCAGAAGCAGGAAAGTGAAAACATCAAAGGCTATTTCGTTGGTCCGCGCCGCGAGATGGTTACTCCTTGGAGTACGAATGCCGTAGAGATAACTCAGAACATGAATCTTGAAGGTTTCTCGCGCATAGAGGAGTATTTCCCAGTTTCGTCGAAAGACGCTGCCCACGACGAGATGCTGCAACGTATGTATGACGGTCTCGACCAGAACATTTTCACCATCGACCACCAGCCAGAGCCAATCATCAACGTAGAAGACATTGAGTCGTTCAACGAGCAGGAAGGTCTGGCTCTCTCAAAGGAAGAGATTGACTATCTGCACGAGGTTGAGAAGCAGATGGGCAGGAAACTGACCGACTCAGAAGTGTTTGGTTTTGCTCAGATAAATTCAGAACACTGCCGCCACAAGATTTTTGGAGGCACATTCATCATTGACGGAAAAGAAATGGAGTCGAGCCTTTTCCAGATGATTAAGAAGACCACAAACGAGAATCCCAACTCTATTCTCTCTGCCTACAAAGACAATGTTGCATTTGCACAAGGTCCTATGGTAGAGCAGTTTGCACCAGCCAACCAGTCAACAAGCGACTATTTCCGTGTGAAGGAGATAGAGAGCGTTATCTCGCTGAAGGCAGAGACCCACAACTTCCCTACCACCGTTGAGCCTTTCAACGGAGCAGCGACAGGTACTGGCGGCGAGATTCGCGACCGCATGGGTGGCGGTACGGGTTCATGGCCTATAGCAGGAACAGCCGTTTACATGACAGCCTATCCCCGACTCGACAACAACACCCGCGACTGGGAACACATCCTGCCAGTAAGAGAATGGCTCTATCAGTCGCCTGAGCAGATTCTCATCAAGGCTTCAAACGGAGCAAGCGACTTCGGCAACAAGTTCGGACAGCCTCTAATCTGCGGTTCTGTTCTCACATTCGAGCATAGAGAAGACGAGTCCGACGATGCTACTAAATATGCCTACGACAAGGTAATCATGCTTGCAGGCGGTGTAGGCTACGGAACGAAGCGCGACTGCCTGAAGAAAGAGCCACAGACAGGCAACAAGATTGTAGTGGTAGGTGGCGACAACTATCGCATCGGACTTGGCGGCGGCTCTGTCAGTTCGGTAGACACAGGCCGCTACTCTAACGGTATTGAGCTCAATGCCATTCAGCGTGCCAACCCAGAGATGCAGAAGCGAGCATACAACCTTGTGCGTGCGCTCTGCGAAGAAGACATCAACCCAGTTGTGAGCATCCACGACCACGGCAGCGCAGGACACCTCAACTGTCTGTCAGAACTCGTTGAGGAATGTGGCGGACAGATAGACATGACTAAACTGCCTATAGGCGACAAGACACTGTCAGCCAAAGAGATAATAGCCAACGAGAGTCAGGAGCGCATGGGTCTGCTCATCGACGAAAAACATATAGACCACGTAAGAAAGATAGCCGAGCGCGAGCGTGCTCCGCTCTATGTAGTAGGCGAAACCACTGGCGACGCTCACTTCTCTTTCGTTCAAGGCGACGGCAAGAAGCCTTTCGACATGGATGTGGCACAGATGTTCGGACACTCTCCAAAGACCATCATGCGCGACAACACCGTAGAGCGCCACTATAAGAATGTGGAATATGCTGGTGCTGAATCGCTTGACGAATATCTCAGCCGCGTTCTCCAACTCGAAGCAGTGGCATGCAAAGACTGGCTGACCAACAAGGTTGACCGCTCTGTAACGGGTAAGATTGCCCGCCAGCAGTGTCAGGGCGAGATACAACTTCCGCTAAGCGACTGCGGCGTTGTAGCCTTAGACTATCGCGGCAAGAAAGGAATAGCCACAGCATTAGGCCATGCTCCACAGGCAGGTCTGGCTAATCCAGCAGCAGGCAGCGTGCTGTCAGTAGCCGAAGCACTAACCAACATTGTCTGGGCTCCGATGGAGTCAATAGAGAGCGTATCGCTTTCAGCCAACTGGATGTGGCCATGCCGCTCGCAGGAAGGCGAAGATGCACGACTCTATCAGGGCGTGAAGGCTCTGTCAGACTTCTGCTGCGACCTACACATCAACGTACCAACAGGAAAGGACTCACTGTCGCTTTCACAACAATATCCCAACGGAGAGAAGATTATTTCTCCTGGAACCGTAATAGTCAGTGCAGGTGCTGAGGTTGACGACATCAGAAAGGTTGTTTCGCCAGTACTTGTCAACGACAAGAACTCTTCAATCTATCACATCGACTTCTCATTCGACGAGCAGCATCTTGGCGGCAGCGCCTTTGCCCAATCGCTCGGCAGAGTGGGCGACGATGTACCTACAGTGAAGAATGCGGAATACTTTGCCGACTGCTTCAATGCCATTCAGGAACTGATACACAAGGGCTGGATTATGGCAGGACACGACATTTCAGCAGGTGGCATGATTACTACACTTCTCGAAATGTGCTTTGCTAACAAAGAAGGCGGTATGCACATCAATCTGCACGACATCAACGGCAACGACATCGTGAAACTCTTGTTTGCTGAGAATCCTGGAGTTATCATTCAGGTGAGCGACGAACACAAGCACGAACTTCGCAGTCTGTTCGAGGAACTGGGCATTGGCTATGCTAAGATAGGCTATCCAACACCAAAAGACCGCACCATCAGCATCGAAAAAGACGATTTCAAACATGTGTTCGACATCGACGCTCTGCGCGACACATGGTATAAGACATCTTACCTGCTCGACAAGAAACAGAGCATGAACGGCTGTGCCGACGCTCGTTTTGCCAACTACAAGAAGCAGCCTTTAGAGATAAAACTGAACAAAGACTTCACTGGAATGCTCAGCCAATACAAGTTGTCTGCCGACAGATGGAAGAACGACTCTAAAGGAAAGGGCAAAGGCGAGAGAGTGCGCGCTGCAATAATCCGCGAGAAAGGAACAAACGGCGAGCGCGAAATGGCTTACTCGCTCTATCTTGCAGGCTTCGACGTGAAGGATGTTACCATGACCGACCTAATCAGTGGCAGAGAAACTCTCGACGACATCAATATGATTGTATTCTGCGGAGGATTCTCCAATTCAGACGTACTCGGCTCTGCAAAGGGATGGGCAGGTGCATTCCTCTACAATCCAAAGGCAAAGGAAACCCTTGAACGCTTCTATAAACGACCAGACACTCTGTCGCTCGGCATCTGCAACGGTTGCCAGTTGATGGTGGAACTCGGACTTGTCGGCAGCCGCAACGACTCATTCATGGAGCAGAACGAGTCTGTACGCATGCTGCACAACGACTCTCGCAAGTTTGAGAGTGGTTTCCTGACCGTAGAAATACCACAAAACGACAGCGTTATGTTTGGTTCGCTTAGCGGAAACAAACTTGGAATATGGATTGCTCATGGCGAAGGAAAGTTCCAGTTGAGCAAGAATGAATCAGAATACAACGTAATTGCTAAATACAACTATGCAGAATATCCAGGCAACCCTAATGGTTCCGACTATAGCGTTGCAGGAATATGCTCTGCTGACGGCCGCCACCTGGCAATGATGCCACACTTAGAGCGTGCTATATTCCCTTGGCAATGTGCATGGTATCCTGCTGAACGCAGAAACGACGAAGTGACGGCATGGATTGAGGCATTCGTAAATGCGCGCAAGTGGATTGAGAATTTTTCAAATAAGTAATCTTCGATAAGAACAGAAGTCAATGCAGACAACGAGTCAGCAGAGTTGAGTTGCTGTAACGAAGATCTATAAAATGAGATAAAGAAAAGAATATGTGGGAAGCATTTAAGACCTTCTTCAAGATTGGGGCATTCACCATCGGAGGCGGATATGCCATGATACCGATTATAGAAAGCGAGGTTGTGGACAAACATAAGTGGATAAACCGAGAAGAGTTTCTCGACCTTATCGCTGTGGCACAGAGTTGTCCTGGTGTGTTCGCCGTAAACATAAGTATTTTCATAGGCTATAAACTGTGGCGCACAAAGGGTGCTCTCGTAACCACATTAGGCACATCGCTTCCTTCTTTTCTTATCATACTGCTCATTGCTATGTGCTTCCGCCAGTTTCAGGACAACGAGATAGTGGCTTCTATATTTCGCGGAATACGCCCTGCTGTGGTTGCTCTCATTGCCGTTCCTACATTCAATCTTGCAAAGTCTGCAAAGATAACGCTTGCCACCTGTTGGATTCCTATAGTGGGAGCTCTGCTCATTGCAGGTCTTGGAGTCAATCCAATATACATCATCTTGCTTGCAGGCATTGGCGGATATGTTTACGGACAATTCGTTCAGCCTACGGAATGATTGTTGGATTAAGGATTAAAGATTAAGGATTAATGTAATGCGTAGGGCATGGCTGTGCAGGATTAAGGATTAAAGATTAACGTCTTAAAAGAAAAAAGGACTTAGGAAATGATATTTTTAGAGTTGTTCATCACATTTTTCACTATCGGGCTGTTCGGCTTTGGCGGCGGCTATGGCATGCTGTCGCTCATTCAAGGACAGGTGGTAACAAAATATGGGTGGATGACTATGGGCGAATTTACCGACATTGTGGCTATATCGCAGATGACTCCAGGACCTATAGGCATCAATTCTGCCACTTACTGCGGCTATACTGCTGTCCACAATGCAGGCATGGGAGAGACAATGGCAATACTGGGCAGTTTCACAGCCACGTTTGCACTCGTGCTTCCTTCGCTCATTCTCATGATAATCATCTGCAAAGTGCTGATGAAATACATGAAGACTAATATTGTGCACAACATCTTCTTAGGCTTACGCCCTGCCGTTGTAGGCCTGCTTCTTGCTGCAACTATTTTGCTGATGAACCGCGAAAACTTTTCAACGCCAAGCGAAAACAAATGGCAATTCTGGATTAGCGTACTCATCTTTGTCGCTACTTTCGTAGGCACAAAGGTGTTCAGAATCAACCCTATCCAACTGATTGTCTATGCTGGCTTTGCTGGTCTGGTTCTCCTATATTAGCCAATGCAGGATATTAGAAATCAGAAAATATAAGTATATCAACAAAAAACTAAAAAACATGAAAAAACTATTTGCAGGTTTCATCATGATGATAGCGGCAACTTGCGCTATGGCACAAGATAAAGTGCCTAACGTGTTGCGCTACTACATGAAGGACAAAACAATTTACGAAGTGAAGATTGCCGACCTCGACCGACTGCAGAAAGTGGGAAGTCTGGGATGGAACAATATCTTCAACAATGGCGAACCTAACCGAGCAATCTTGTTTTCTGACGTAGACAGCATTATTTTTGTCTACGACAGCACTATTCCTGATATCGTCATTCCTACCGACGAGAACGTAAACAAGAACACAAACCCTCGTGCTCAGTTGCTCGAATATCCTCACCTGTCGGAAGACAACATGAATATCTTGTCTATTCACAGCACAGAAGACTATGGAATAACTTACTCACTGGAGTGGGACTGCAACAAGCGTGCGCAGCGATGGACTTGCTATCAGTTGCATAGCGGCAACGACATGAAGAATGTTTCGCGCACCGATGCTTGGGCTGCCGACCCTAACATTCCAACACAATACCAGTCTACGCAAGCCGACTACAAAGGTTCTGGATTCTCAAGAGGACACATGTGTCCGTCAGGCGACAGACTTTGCTCAATAGAACAAAACAAGCAGACATTCTATTACAGCAATATGCAACCGCAATATCAGAATCACAACGGCGGACTATGGGCAAGAATGGAAGACAAGGTGCGTGCTTGGAGCAACGACTCGTTCAGAGACACTCTCTTCATCGTTAAGGCTGCTACAATCAGTGAAGACCAACTGCTTGGATATACCGAGTCAGGACTGCCTATACCTAAGTACTTCTACATGGCTATACTTTGCAAAAAAGATAATCAATTCAAGGCTTTGGCTTTCTGGACCGAACACACCAACGAAAAAATAACTAAGCCAAACCTTGCAGACTATGCCATATCAGTAAAAGAACTGGAAGAACGAACAGGCATAGACTTCTTCTGCAACCTGCCCGACGACATTGAACAAGAGGTCGAGAAAGCCGTAAACGTGAGCGATTGGGGATTATGACAACGGTATAATCCACAGAAATCGGTTTCGCTTACTTTCTATTACATGAGCTTAAAGCACCCGATATAAACTCCTGTAGGTTCTTTGCTTGCAGGAGTTTTTCTATTGTAATATGCATTCTGTATCGCCAATAGTGTCGAGGATTGGCTGGTATATTTATCCGCTCCGATGCAGCATCGTCTTTCCTCAGGCTGCTATCGGTTGCCAACCAGTCTTGAAGTGAAAGAATAGTCAGCATTGAAGGCGAACAAAGTTGCCGCATAATAATCTCTCGCGCCACATCAGCAGAAAGAGGATGTTGAGGTTCTCCATCGTGATGTAAAACATTATTATAGTATGACTTTGCTCGGTTGTAGTCCTCGTCCCACCACATTCGTAACGTAGGCATATCGTGAGTAGAGAGCGTAGCAACAGAAAGATATGGATAATTAGCAGCGTCAGCAAACTGTCTTCCCATCTGCTTAGGCATAGACTCAACTTCAAGACTGAGAATCTTCAAGTCATTCATTACCGAAGGTACACAGTCTGGCACCATTCCCAAGTCCTCTGCACAAGCCAGCATACGAGTAGCGTTTATCAGGTAAGGAAGTTTCCGCATTGCCTCACTACGCCAAAGTTCTAAGTTTCGGCTATAGTAATAATCATCATAGAGCCTGTTGAAAACTGTCTTTTCCTTGTCGTCAAGATGAATGAAATAGTCAGTTCGCTGCACAGCGATACGCGGATGGTATGTGCCTCGTCTGCGATGGTCTTCAAGAAACAGTTTATCAGAAATGTCGCTACATCCGTAACGTCTAATCTCTTCTACTGAAAGCGGCAGCGAAGGAGCAAACTGTCCATAGAGTCCGCTTGTCTCAGGTTTCGGAATTTCCCATATCCTGAAAAAGCCGAGAACATGGTCTATCCTGTAAGCATCGAAGAAACGGCTCATATGCTGCAATCTTTTCTGCCACCAGCGACAGCCATCCTTCAGCATATTATCCCAGTTATAGGTTGGAAATCCCCAGTTCTGTCCGTCTGCGGCAAAGTCGTCGGGAGGCGCACCTGCCTGCATTTCAAGATTGAAAAGTTCTGGATTCTGCTCAGCATCGCATCCTTCTGGATTCACTCCTATGGGAATATCGCCTTTCAGCACAACGCCCTTGCTGCGTGCATAGTTGTGAACATCCTGCATTTGCTGGTCTAACAAATATTGCACAAAGCAGTAGAATGTTTTTGAGTACTTACCCTTGTCGCGACGACAACAGAACTCTGCGTATGGCTCCAGCCACTCTTTCGTTTCTTCAAAGAACTTCCTATATCCCACCCTGCGCATCATCTTCCTGCCTTCTTGCCTGAAAACAATGTGCAGATAACGAGTCTTGGCATCGTTAACCTTTTCATAATCTACGCTTTCGAGTGCATTTAGATTGAGTCGGAGTTTTTCCATCCGTGCCGCCTCCTTAACATCTGCAATGCGAGGAATCTGCCTTAAATCGACATACTGAGGATGAAGTGCAAAGACAGAGATACCATTATACGGATAGGAATCAACCCACGAATGTGTCAGCGTGGTATCATTGACTGGCAGAATCTGCAACACTCGTTGCCCTGTTTTGGCAATCCAGTCGATCATCATGCGCAAATCGCCAAAGTCGCCTATTCCGAAACTGCCTTTGCTACGCAACGAGAATACGGGAATTAGCGTACCTGCGAAATGAGGTTTTGCCCTTTCATAATGTACGCTTCCTAAATCAATGACTGCCAGTTCGCCTGCTTTCGGCAGGTCTTGCAAGCTCATCCTGCGATTGTTACCACTCTCCCACTCCAGCGAATTGCCAAGTACAATAAACTTAAACTCTGCATCCCCTTCAAACGCTTCAGCCTCAACATCTGCAATCCAGACATTGGGTTGTTGCTCTTTCATCATCACTGCATCTTCGGGCTGCCACAAACCCAACTCTGAAGAACTGCCAAGAAGGGCAAGATGCTCATCCTCGCCAAGTTGTGGAGCAGCTACTTTCAGTCTGACTAAACGTGAGGAATTATTTGAAACAACAGGATAATCGGAATGACGAGCAAGACACTCAGTAAAAGCAGAACTATAGAAATAAGTTTCTTTGGGGGTATCAATCCATCGATCGGAAACAATCACTTTTTCTATTTCATTCTCAAGCAGAGTCAGACGATGCAGCTGCATCTGCCATTCTCGCCTTACTTCCTCGCCATTGCGCCAAACACTATAAAAATAGTCAATGGTTCTATATTTAAAATCGCATTGCCAACCACCTTCGTCGCTCAATGTTAAACATTCAGAATCGGTAAAAACAGCACATTTCCACAGCTTGCCATCTGACGTTTCCATATCAACCGATTTCACTTTTTCTGCCTCGTTTCCATTGCAATCAATGAAACAGAGGTGTAACTGTTCACCAAAGTCAGTATGATACTCAATTCTGAATGTTATCTGCATGACCTATTACCTCCTTTTTCAGTTATTTATTTTTCTACTAAAAGACAATTCAAGCAAGCGCAAAGAAAGTTTACTTTCAATTTGCCGAGTTCAGATTATCTTATACAAAGATAAGATTTTTTTGCCAATCAGCAGCACAATTACATTGATTTTAGTTGAAAACAAAATGTTGATAACAAAAAAAGGCACAGAGATAAAGAATCTCTATGCCTAAGTATTCTGCAATTAAGACATTAAGAAACAGTGATAATATTCCACTATTTCACTGCAATTTTCTTTCCATTGCTTATGTATATGCCCGCAGGCAGTTTGCCAGCAGACTGGCTTGAAGCTGCAACAAGCCTGCCACTAAGGTCGTAGATTGGCGAGAAGTCAGAAACTCCGCAGAACGGCTGAGAAGAAACTTCCCGATATTCAGTTATGCCCGTCTCTATATCTGTTGCAAACCATAGCGAAGAAAACTCAACTCCCTTAGGCAGAGTGCCAACGAGAGTGCGCTGGCGCAACTGCGGTTCAAGTTTCCAGAGTTTTGTTTCGCCCTGCCATGTACCGTCGTCTTTGCCACGCATGACACAAAGCATATAGGCAATATATGGCTCTTCAGGGTCGAAGACAAGAGCATACTGCGTATCTTTCTTTATCATGTAATCATAAGATGGCGTCATCATGCTATATACAGTAACTCCATTGGTCTGGTCAATGTGCCACATTCCGCCCATTGTTCCAACGGAGAAAAGAGCACCATTGACGTTCATGCCAAGAGCCATAACGTCTTCTATAGCAGCCATCTCTGTCATAAGCTCCCACTCATAGCAGCCTAACTCTGTCTTTCCAATGAGTGAATAAGACTGGCGATCAGGATTTTCGTTTGTAGAATTCTTGCCTTAGAAACAGCCATAGACCGTTTCGTCGACCTCATCATAAAGCAAATCGGCTGTATTGAAATCAGCATCAATCTGTTCAGGTTCGCCTATCGGTTGCCAGTCGGCACGGCTATAGCGATTGTAGAGGAGGGTTCCGTCAGACGATTCACTGATGAAATGAAGTTCATTGCCTACCGTCATTGCACCATGACTGGCATTGATGGAGTTGTCTGCCTTCACTGGTGAGATACTGAAACCTTCAGGAGTGAGTGGCATTGAATAGACTCCAAGAGGCAGATTCTCGTCGCCGCCATTAACCATTGTACCGAAAAGCACAGGTTCTTGATTCTGTGCCACAGCGAACAGAGGCATTAGCGCGGCAGAAATCAGGATAATTGTTTTTCTAATCATTTCACAATAACTTTCTTTCCGTTATTAATATATAGTCCTGACTTTGCATTTTGCGCAGAGATGCAACTGCCCTGCAAGTCGAAAACAGTTTGATCGGAATTATTATTGCCGTCTGCGACATTCTGAATATCAGCAGTTGAAAGTGTAGTAATCCACAAAGCACCAAATTCTTCGTCGTGTTGGAACTCGCCAATCTCTTTTACTTCGCCAGTGGCAACATCTACAGAAACAAGCAGCGAGCGCAAATCGTCATTAGGAATCAGCGTAATGTAGAAGCAGTTAGCCTCATCGTCGTAGGTCATGGCATAGCGAGTCTCACTGTAGTGTCCCTCACCAATCCAGTATTTCATGCCAAGTCTTAAGAAAACCGTAGGTTCGCCTGTGGTCTTGTCAACCTTCCAGATGCGTGAAAGAGGGTCCATTGCGTAAACCTCATTATCGGGACCGATGCATACCGCCATCATTTCGCGCTTAATCTGGTCGCCTTCACGCAAGATAGTAACTTCCTTCGTGTCGGCATCGGCATAGCCAAAGCGGCTGTAAGTGTGGATACCGTTAGGCCATTCCTCATCAAAATAAGCCCAAAGACGGTTCTCAGACTCATCGTAAGCCATGTCGCCAACCTTGAAATCGCTTTCTATCACTTCGGGTTCGCCTATGCGCTGCCATGTATTCATGTCAAACTTATGATATAAATACTGCCTGTCGGAGTTTCGGTTGACAAAATGGAACTGACCATTGACTATGGTTCCGCCATTGTCGGCTTTAATCTCTGGATTGATTACCACAGGTAAAACTTGGAAATCATCTGAAGTAAGCGGAATGGCATAGATTCCTACAGGCACTGAGCCATTGCTGTTAACAAGGTTGCCGCAGATTACTTTCACATCGGTCTGGGCAAAGGCTGCTAAAGAAAAGAATGCAGCCAGAAACAGAGTAATTCTTTTTCTCATAATAATATAGTCTTTATAGTTAGTCATTTTTGTTTTTCCCGCCCTATGCGAGAATATATTATATGGCTGGAAACGGCAGATAACTCTTAGTGTGTATTACAATAAAAAGCGTACAAGAGCAGAGTTATTGCCTACTGGCAGTTCTGTTTTGCACGCTTTTCATTCATTTTCAAGAACAGAAACGAATCATATCTTTATTTCTTGACATATTTCTTTCCATCAATAATGTAGATTCCAGCAGGAAGTGCTGACAAAGACTGGGCATCGGATGTTGGCAAAACACGACGGCCTGTAATGTCATAGACTGCACCTTTCACAGTTTCACCTGTAAGCGAAATTATGCTCATAGGTCCTTCTTCCACATCATACTCAACGATATTGTCGTAGTTCACATAGCCGTTATTAAGCTTAAAGTTATACCATCCGTCAGCATCCGCATACTTTTGCTTTGAACCTGTAGGCACGTATAGTTTGCTTTTTGCAAATAGAATGCCGTCGAGACCGTTCTTGCCTACAGCAGGAGGCTCTGAGGTTACAATTCGTATTTCTGAAAGTTCTTCACATTTATACAGGGCAGACCTGCCGAGTTCTTTTACTGTTGACGGCAACTGGAGTTTCTTTACATGTGCTGATGCCATAGAGAAACTGCCTATTGTTATAACGCCATTAGCCACTTCAATCTCTTTCTGAGCATTTGGCAGGATGCTTGCAATGATTTTCTTCTCCTTGTCGGCATATATAAAGTTATCATCAACTGTATAGTTCTGGCTGCCACTCTCAGGAATAATCAAGTCTTTAAGTCTTGACATATTGTTTATTGCGCCGCAACCTATTGAAGTCGCTGATGCGGGCAACGTCAGTTTACGAAGTGAGCTGCAACCATAGAAAGCACGCTCTGGCAGTTCGTTGTCGGCAGTAGTGAGTTCGTTTTTGCCGTCAATGATGTATGGCAGTCCTCCGCTCACAATGTTAACGTCTGTCATGTCGAGTTCTCTCAGCAAGCCTTCAGTACGCTTCATCTTCTCATCTACACCAGCAAGGATGCGCAATGTTCTCATGTCAGTACTGTTTATATTCCCCGACAGGTTCAATTTTTCAATAGAGGTTAAAGCATTTTCTGGAAGAAGAGACTCTAATGTGCCGGCTTCCTCAACACTGATTGTTACTTCGAGCAAATCTTTGTTCATAGCCTCAAGCCCAACAATCATATCTTGATAACCAGAGAAGCTATAACCTGGCATTTGTAGAGTTGCTACATCATACCAACCGTCGTCAGCACCACTCCATCCCCAGTTGACATAAACCTTGCCATCAGAGCGATAGCCATGAAGAACAAAGGCATGGCCAGCATATTCATCCATGTCGGCACCACTATAAACAACAGGACCACGCGTGCTAATCTCCTTATAAATACGATTCATCCATGCTGGCTCAGAGAATTCATTGCGATAGATGCACTCTGCATTCTCAAAACCCAAATAGCGTTTCAAGCCTTCTGCAGCATCCTTAAGATGTGTTCCGCTTCCACCTTCCTTTTCGCCACCATACATCATACTGGCAGCAACTCCACAGTCACGCATAAGCAGAGCGACAGCATTGCCTTGTACCTCAGTATATTGCCCTGGCCTATATTCTTCGAGCATATTGTCCCAGTCGTAATAATCTTCACCAAATGTGGCAGTTACTGTTACGTTGTGATGCATCGATGTATTTATCTTGAGCGTTCTCTCACCTATGCCATGAACAGGCGTCTTATAATAATTGAGGACCTGAGCCATTGCAGTAGCCACACAACCAGTATATATTCCTTCTGGCAGATAGTTATTATATGGCTCAAGCTGATCCCACTTTGTTGTCATTAGAGGCTGTACTTCCGCAGGATAGAGCTGGGTATCGGGAGGTGTCACTCGCAATGGTCTACCAGATCTGACAGCCTCTCCTAATACTTTGTTGGCTGTTCGCAGCCACCATTCGAAACTCTCATTGCTTCCTGCAGAATAAGGTGTAGTTGAAATGCCTATCACTTCTGGCATGGTGTCGTCAACAGGTACGACTGCATAGGCTCCGTCTGCATAGCCGAAAAGCACAAGATTGTCGCGACTCTCAACAACCTTCATTGGTTGAGAGGCACCTTTACGAGGGGCAAAAGCCTTGCCTGCAACAGAAATGGCAGAACGCGCAGCCTGCTCCATTTGCTTCATTGTTCGTGGCTTGGCTGTCGCATTTGCAACAATCATCACAGCAACCATTACCATGAATGCTGTTTTTGCATTCAGACCGACGGACGATAGTTTGTAAAGATTTAAACGTTTCATTTTTTCAGTTTTTTAAATAAACATGTTTTTAACTTAGACTCGAAATGCATAAATATGCAAGACGTTTTTAACTAACTGATAATTATATTACTTTTAATTTAAGAATTTCTCCAAAATCACGTTTCATTTGCAAAAAAGTTTACAAATATATAATTATTTTCATACAATCAGACATTTTCAGCGAAACAACAAGTCTGTTTTATTCTTTTTTAAGACTATAGCAAACTTAATATTAGCTGACTACAGGGTTTCAAGACAAAAATACCATAAAAAAATGCGTTGCTACTCTCAACGAGCGACAACGCATTATGTTTGTGTTTTTAAACAAAATCAATTTTGCTTGAAAATAAGCAGAAACTTCACAGTCTCCAATGCTAATAACAAATGTAGTAGCTCTTACTTTCTCAGCAAAAAATTTAACTAAAACTTAAATCTATTACTACTAACCTAAACAATCTATTAACCTTTTTGACAATGCAAAGGTAGGTGGTTATATTTTTTTATGCAAGAAATCACACAAGAAGAATTGAATTTTTATACAATTCTTGATTTACATCAACCACAAAATAACATAAAGTGCGACTATTTAACAGTAATAAGTGTATAAAGATACTATTTTACTCCCCATTTATGAGGATTATAATCAATAAACGAGCACAAATGGCATCGCTTAAGATAACAAACATCACCAAAGCACACCATAGCGCACTAAAAATATATAATTATGCATTTTTGCGAATTTGTGGCTAAAAAATTAACCAAAAGTGACTGCTTTGAAACAAAATTCAGACAGGAAACACACATTTATTGAACTTACTGCCATGAAAAAAGTGAAGAAAAAACAGCAAAGAACAGAGATTACCCACTTACTGTCCTTAACTTGAAAACAAGAAACGGCAGCAAAGACAAAGAAGTGCATCTATGATAAAAAAAGCAGGGGATAGACAAGTTTCTATCCCCCTGCTTTTCTAATAATATGATTTATAAGAACTAGGGCTTATTACTTTACCATAACTTTAACTACAGTGCCATCGCTCAGACGCAGGATGTTAACACCCTTAACTGGCTCGTCAACCACCTTACCATCGAGGGTCATGCGCACAACAACGTTCTTGCCGTTAATTGTATTTACACCTTCACTGATGCCAAGCACAGATGCAACCTTGTATTGCAGTTCGAAAGCCAGACTCTCTTTGTCGCCTTTGAGGAAGCGACCTGCTGGAACTTTAACTACATATACACCGTCTTCTGTGATTTCTTTGCCGAGTTCAATCTTAACTTCGTTTGGATTAAGACCGTCAGCAGCAACTACAGTGGCAGTAGTTAAAATCTCACCTGTGTTCTTATTGTAAACATTGATGTCGCCAGCACTTTCATTAGAAGTAACAGCCTCTTCAGTCTCAAATGTGATTACAATGTCTTTCAGGCTGCCTACTGTGCTCTTATCCATAGGATTAGCCGTTACATTTTCGGTTTCCTCTTGAGGTTCTTTCTTCTCTGGACCATTGATTACAATAGTAATCTCTTCGTTTCCTAAGTTTTTGTCGGTTACTACGATGTTTGCAGGAACAACAAGATAGTACTTTGTTTCTTCCTTTGGCTGGAACATCATCAGACCTTCGCCATACTCGTCGAGTGAGAATATGCTCAGAGTCTTCTTGTCGCTGCTCAGGCTTGCTGACCAGTTGCCAAATTCCGGTTCGATTACTGTTCCGTTAACCTCACCCTCATAGAGTTTAACAGCATTTACAACGTCTTGATTGCCGATATTGACAGCATCGCTAAATGTCAAGTCGAATGTGACATAAGTCTTACCTTCGTCATTGAGAGAAAATTCACCTTCATTCTCTGGAGTTGAACCAACAAACTCAAGTGTTCCGTACTTAGCCTTTTCAGAGCCGTAGAATGTCAGCACGATTTCCTCGTTAAGGTCGCCCGCAGCATTAGCGATAACACCAGCAGGAACAGTCAGAACGTATGTAGCATTCTCGTCAACTGGGAAGCTTGCGGTATAACCATCCACGTCAGAGCCCCATACCTGTGCATCAGTAGCATTAGCACCGATTGTGAGATGCCATTCTTCTACATCGTCAACATTAGCACCGTCTTTTGTGAAGGTTACAGCAGGTACATTTTCCTTGATAACCACATTCTCACCAAATGTAAGAGTGAAGTTGGCAGAAGAATAACCATAGAAAGAATTGAGCACATCTTGGTCGGCAGGATTAGAACTTACCATCTCGAATACGCCTGGTTCGTGCTGTTCAGAGCCGTTGATGCTTATGGTTATCTCTTCGTTATACCATCCGTTAGTATTCTTTACAATCATTGAAGGAACAACAAGATAGTACTTTGTGTTTGCCTTAGGAGTGAAAGTCATTACACCTTCGCCATATTCATCGAGTGAGAAAATGTGAAGAGTGTTATTGTTGCTGATGTTAGCAGACCAGCCACCATCCCACTCTGGAGCGACTTCATTGCCACCAACTTCACCTTCGTACAGTTTGATGTCCTTAACCCAACGGCTTTCTAAAGTTACGTTGCTGTCAAAAGTGAGGTCGAACTGAGCATAAACCTGTTCGCCCCATGCCTTCTGGAACACTCCATCGTCAGCTGGGTCGGAACTGATAAGGTTGACTACATGGCCTGAAGCAGCATCAGAACCGTAGAATGTCAGCACGATTTCCTCGTTAAGGTCGCCCGCAGCATTAGCAATAACACCAGCAGGAACAGTCAGAACGTATGTAGCATTCTCGTCAACAGGGAAGCTTGCGGTATAACCATCCATGTCAGAACCCCATACCTGTGCATCGGTTGCATTGCTGCCTATTGTCAGATGCCATTCCTCAACATCGTCAACATTAGCACCATCTTTTGTGAATGTTATTGCAGGTGCATTGTTCTTGATTATAACATTCTCACCAAATGTAAGAGTGAAGCTGGCTGTTGAATAGCCCCACATTGACTGCAACACTCCCTCGTTGGCAGGATTTGAGCTAACCATTTCGAACACTCCAGGACCAGCCTGTCCCTCAACGGTATAGTTGAACTGCATGGCAGGAACGAAGTCGTAGGTTTCACCCATGTCATAGAGATAGTTGTCGGCAACATACAGAACATAGTCGCCAGCCTCAGTGATTTCATCATCGAGTTCAAACTCTACAGTATTGTCGTAGAATGTAGTGAGTGTTCCTGTCAGTTCTGTGTCTGAGCCAACTTTTTTTACATATATTCCATTGCCTTCATCGAGTGATTCCTCGTTGATAGCATAGCCCTCTGGGAAAGTCATTGTAAACGACTTCAAGCTTTCAACAGTACCTTCTTCAGGAACAATAGTAGCAACATTAGCAACCGCCTGCTTATTGTATACCAGAACAATCTCGTCGTTAAGTTCACCAGCAGCGTTCTTTACCATGCCAGCAGGAATCACAAGAGTGTATTCTTTCTCGCTGTCATAATAGAAAGTACATGTAAATCCATCATAGTCTGCACCGAAAACCATCAGTTGGCTTGCGTCAGCACTGGTTGCTTTCCAAACGTCGTCTGGACTGACAAGTGAGCCATTAACGTCGCCTTCATATAGTTTTATGTCTGGCTCGTTATTGACTATGCTTACATTCTGATCGAAATTGAGAGTAAATGACATATTAGCATAGCTTCCCCATGCAATAGAAAGACCTTTACCGATTTGCGGATCGGTAGAAGTCACTACTGGCTTGCTTGCCATTGCACTCTGAAATCCAGTCAGGAACAATACCGTCAGTAGTGCTAAGTTTAAAAATTGTTTTCTCATAGCTTTCGTTTTTAATTCTTTTATTTCATAACTTTCTTAACAGTTCCATCGGTCATGCGGACAATGTTAATGCCTCTCTGAGCCTCGCCGATTTGCTGTCCGCCAATGTTGTAACGCGCAGCAACCTTAGCCTGACTGCCTTGCTGAATATCTGTCTGTTCAATAGCATCTGGTGTATGTGTACCAGCACCCGACCATACAAAGATGAGATGGTCGTTAAGTTCACCTTCTGCATTCTTCACAGTTCCTTCAGGAACGGTAAGATAGTAATCATTTTCTGCTTCAGTCTCGAAGTAAGTCATGAAACCATCTTCGTCATTAGCAAAGACTGTGAGGGTGTTGCCAGCCTCAATCATAGCCTTCCATTCTCCACCAAAATTATAGCCAGCATAGATTGGAGAGTTTACGCGAATTGCACAAGCAGGATTAGCCTGAACGAGTTCGATTGGTTCAGCAAACTGAATCTGGAATGATGCATACTGATACTTATCGAGGTCCTTATCCATACTTGGACTAACTGCGATAGGACGGATTGTACCCTTTTCCATTTCGATGATATCGCTCAGCGAGAAGTAAGTGTCCCATGAATCCCATGAGCCTTCACGCTGTTCGAGATAACTTGCCTTTGAGCCTTTAGGAATATAGAGTTTAGCACCATCGCAGGTGAAAACTTCTTCGCCTTCGTAAGCCTGTACCAGTCCTGGAGCAATAGAGCCCTTGCAGGTTACCTTCTCTATATTGTTGCTGTATGCAAATGCACGAACATCAAGGGCAAGGAGACCAGAAGAGAGAACAACTTCTTTCAGATTTGGACACATAGCAAATGTAGCCTCATACATCTGGAAACAGTTTTCTGGCCATTCCACTTTCTCAATCTGTGAACCTGCAAATGAGAATTCGTCGATATAAGAAAGACTCTGAGGCAGGTTTATGTTCTTCAGTTTAGATTCTTGGAATGCTCCATAGTCAATTCCTACAATTCCTTCAGGAAGGGTAACGTCGGTTACTTCGCTTCCCCAGAAAGAGCCTTCGTAGATGCCAAGACATCCGTCAAGAACATTGACCGCAGCAGTGCCTTTCATAGGAACCATCATCAGCAAAGTGTGATTCTTGTTATAAAGCACTCCGTCTACAATATCGAAGTTAGGATTTTCTCCAGCAAGGGCAATAGCCTCAATCTGAGTAGAAGCAAAGGCACTGCCGCCAAGTGTTTCGAGCGATGCAGGGAGAGTAATTGTTCCTTCGAGAGGCATCTTGAAGAATGCTTCCTGGCCAATTTCCTTCAGAGTTGAAGGAAAATCAACATGTTTCAGTACTTTGTTGCGTTTCTCATTGTTGTTGAAAGCTCCAGGACCAATTACTTCCAGTCCTTCGTTGAATACAAGTTCTTCAAGTTCACGAGAATAAAGGAAGGCTGTCTTGCCAATCTCCTTCACCGAAGAAGGGATTTCGAGACGCTTCACCTTGTTGCCATAGAAAGCAGAAGGACCTATATATTCCAATCCCTCATGGAATGTAAGGTTTTCAAGCGTAGGGCTGAATGAGCTTCCGAAGAAAGCGTTAGCCTCAATACGCTTAACAGAACCAGGAATATCGAGAGAAGTGCACTTGCTTGAACCGAAAGCATAGACACCAATTCGCTCTATACCTTCTTCAAGAGTCAGGGTAAGAACGCTGCCATAGTAGAAAGCACGGTCGCCAATGTTCTTGATTGTACCAGGTATGGTTACAACCTCAGCCTTCGACCACTGATATGCTTCGTCGCCAATGGCAGTGACAGTATAGTCCTGTCCTTCATAAGAAACAGATGAGGGAACATTAAGCACTGTAGCATCTTTGTCGCCACTGGTAATGGTAACCTCACCCTCGCCTACCACATTATAAGTGGTATTATCAACGGTAAACGTCTGAGCGCCTGCCATAAGCGAGAACGCTGCAAACATAGTAAGTAATGTTTTTCTCATAATGTTTTTTGATAATAGTTAATAATATTCTACCTCTTGTTACAGTCATGATTAAATGACTTTCTCTGAATGCAAAATTAAATAAAAAAGTTAGAAACGCAAATATTAACATTAAATAATGTATAATGTAAATATAAAAAAGGACATGACTGCATTTCTCAAGCAGTCATGTCCCTATTCTGGAAGTATTACTATTTCTTTATAAACTTCTTGTTACCTATTATATATATGCCTCGTTGCAACTGCTCCGACTGCAAGTCTGACTGTGTGGCATTCTTGCGGACAAGCTGACCGTTACTGTTGTAGATGTCGAATGTATCAGGCAAAGTCTTTACTGTTGTTATACCATTGGCTGTTTCCTCTATTCTTACAGCATCTATATAGACAAGGTCTTTTGAGCCAGCAGTCAACCAGAACTGTACTTGTATATAGTCTTCAGCAAGATACTCGTTAGGAATATAGATTGACTCTTCATTCCATTCGTCTGTGGTTATGTTGCGATAACTGATAGTCTTCAGAGTCTGGGCTGTTCCGTCTTTCTTCACTATTACTACTTTCACTTCTGAGTCGCAACCTGGAGTGTTCTTGTGGCAGAACAACAGGCGGGCTGCCTCAACACCACTTAGGCTTATCTTGCCGCTGTTTATTCCATACTGGTCGCCAGCCTGCCAAGGTTCCATGCCAGCCATGCCGTTGTTGCCGTCAGCATCGTTGCCATTAGCAAAGCCTGCATTCTGCATCCCGCTTCCAACTCCTCTTGAAACCCACCAGAAGTAGGTTGCTTCGCCTTCGGCAAAACCTTCATTAAATGGCAGGCTATATGGCTCACCTACAAGCAGAGGTTCGCCTGCAACTGCACCTGTCTGACCTGCTACGTTGCGTGCTGTCACGAAGAACTGCAGAAGGTCTTGCTCGCCTTGATTAGTTGGCTGTGGCACTGTCAAGTCGCATTGTGTATTGCCTCCACTAACGGTTGTTATTGTTTCCAGATTATAAGTTTCTTCGTTTATCTTAGATACAACATAGCTTACAGTATTTGGATTGACATAGCCTCCATTAGCACCTGTTGTTGACACTGCATCCCAGCATAGGCGCACGCTTTGCACATTGTCTATAAGCCTTACATTGGTAACTTCTTTCGGAGCATCAACGCCAATGAATGCTGTTGCCGATGCTTCTTGTCCTTTACCATAGTCGTTGAATGCTACTACACGATAAGTATTATTACCATTGGTTGGGATTTCCTCGTCAAAGAAGAACTGCTCTGCTCCTGGTTGAGGATGAGAGATATTTGTAACCTGAGTGTCGCCACGATAAATCAAAATTCTGCTTATACTCTCTAATGGGCTGCCGTCAACGCAGGTGTTAGGTGCATCAAAAGTAATCTCGGCTGTCATCTTTCCTTCCTTGCCAGGATTGACATTGAGGTTCTTCACTGGCGATGGCGCTTTAGGGTTAGCACCTTCTACCACGCTGATGTTGTCAACATGTAGGAAGTACTGGTCTGCCTCACTGATGGCGTGAAGACCAAGATAGAAGTAGCCATCTTCTGTTACGGTTATTTCTTTCTTAAACTTCTTCCATTCTCTGCCTACTACATCGGTTCCAGCCTGCATCTCACCTGTAAGGTCTGACACGTTAGGTCCATATCCGTATTTTGCTTCTATGCGTTCTACACGATTCTCGTCGAGTGTGCGTGCTTCAAATGAAACAGTGTAGCTCCAGCCTTTCTTCACATGAATTGGTGGAGTGATGAGCCAGTCGTCGGCAGTATTATTTGAGTTATATCTGTAGGCAGCCGACTGGTTAAACTCGTTCCATGACCATGTTGAGCCATCGTTGTTTGCATCTACTACAGAATAAACATTGAATGCCTCCTGTGTGTCGAACTTCTCAAGGTAGTCTGGCTCTATAGCTGCACCAATGTTGATGGCTGCTGAAGCGGCGGGCTTACTTGCCTTGCCGTTATTTTTTGCATAGATATGATAGTAGTACTGCTTAATTCCGTTGTCTGGCAATGTCTCTGTATATGTTGTGGATGTCTGGTCGCGCGAAACAACAACCTCATCGGGATAACGTACGATGCTATATTTCAGTTCACCTAAATAGCCGTTGTTTTCACCTTTTGCAGGAGCATCCCAAGAGAGAGATACCTGTGTGCCGTCTGCCTCTATGCGTACGTTGGCTGGAGGTTCTGGAGTGTCATATCCTGCAAAGCGCGAAATCTTTGAGTAGTCGCCTTCGCCTGCAGCATTGCTGAATACTACGCGCACCGTGTTCATGCCTTCTTCGAGAGCAACGGGCATTGCCAGATGTTCGCCTGGTTGGCAAGTTCCAGATGGGAGAATTTCTGCTCCTACATAAATCTTATAGCTAAGGCTTCCGCTTAGCGGCTGACCGCCTATGGTTGTTGTTGGGGCAGAGAAACTTAACTGGCCATTAAGTGCAGGTCCTTCTATTGCGATTTGTAAATCGGTTGCCTTAGAAGGGGCTGATGCATTTGGCGATTGTGGAGGGAACACAAGGGCATGATACTCAGCATCAATATTGCCAACGAGTGTTGCTTCTGCAGTTGCAAGGTCGATAGTGTAAAGTCCGCATCCTGTGAGGTCGCTCTTTGTGAAATAGAATATTCCACTCTCTGGGTCTATCTCACCCGACTGGTAGAAAATATTACCCTCACCAGCGTTGTTTACAAGACCCGTAGAGCCTACAAGTGTTTCTGCACCTGTCTTTGTGTCAATGCGATATAAGTTCATATTCGCATCAATACCATAGGCAACGTTGTCGTTAGTAAGACCGAGAGCAAGGTATTCACGCTCTGACCGTGATATGGTTGTACGTGTGTTGCGTTCATAGTCAACAAAGCCGAACTCAAGTTCAGACATCTCGTTGTTGTAAAACTGTCCGAACACAAGACCCGCTTTGTTCTGTGCTGTTTCTACGGCTATCATATATCGCTCATCGTCTTCAATAAACGAAGAACTTATTTTGCTGAAATTGTTGTCTTCAACACTATAGACGTTCTTTTCCATGAAGAGGTCACCATATACACTTGTCCAGAAAATAGCATAGTATTTACCGTCTACGAGTGCATGACCTCCATTTGCCTCAACATCGTCGTCACGATAGACAATAGTTGGATTGTTAGGGCTTTCAGGTGTGAAAGCATAAACACCACGCTGGGCAGTCTCTGCGGTCCAAGTGTAACGCCAGCCCATATTACCCCAGATGACGGGCAGCGCAGTAGTTTCGGCTTTTTTCTTTACATCTTTCTGATTGGCGAGCATCTTTGCTTGTGCTGCACCCATTGGCATTGCCAACATCAGAATCGACATAATCGAAACAAAGCAATGTCTTGTTAGTTTTAAATTTATCTTTTTCATTTTCACATAATAATTAAATAGTTTTCAGTTTCTCGGTCATGAGTTATGAATTTAGAGTTTTCTGTTTTTACGTCCAAATGCTCCGCACGTATCACAAACTTATTGATTTCACAACCTTACATAAGAGTATGCAAAAGTAACACTTTTTCCGCAAACATCAATCAATAACAAAGTTTTTTAATAACAAACTAAACTTTCGCAAGCTTAGAATAATAATTATTTGATAAGGTATTTAGAGTCAATTATGTCAATATTGTTACTACAAGGTGATAGAATCTAAACAATAAGCACAACGTTTAAACGATTTACAACGTCTAAGAATCCACACGTCATCAAACTAACTCTTGGCTTGTTCCTAATTCATGCAAGCGGATGATTTCTTTCTTTTCTTCTAAACCGTGATGTATATACATAAATGCCCCCCAGAAGTTTTCTTTCTAACTTCTGGGGGGCACTCCAAAATAGGCACATTCTCTTATGTTTGGTTATATAAAAAATGTCTATGCATCAGCAAATATCTTACCATCTTCAAGAGTTATCTGCAACTTAGAATACTCGCAGTGGAATTCATGCTTCAGACGGTCGAGATAGCGAGCACTCTCCCACTTGCACATAGGCAGGTCGTGAAGCAGATAGTTGCCACAGGCTTCGGGTCGTGTGGCTGGCACTTCTGTCTGGGTCAGAATCCACTCAAGGCACTCAATGGTAAGGCGGCGCATATCCTCAACGGTATATGTTCCCGTCATTATGACATACATGCCAGTGAGGCAGCCCATCGGGCCTACATAGACTACATCGTCTTTGGCTTCGCTGTTGCGAAACCATGTTGCCATGAGATGCTCTAAGCTGTGCATGGCAGCAGGAGCAACTGCGGGTTCTTGGTTGGGTTCGGTTATTCGCAGGTCGAATGTGGTGAAACCTTTATCTTCGCGGGAAACGTAAATGCCTGGCTTCAGGCGTGTGTGGTCGATAGTAAAACTTTGTATGACTTCCATATTATTAAAGTAAGTATTTCAGATATTTGGATGGCAACAAGAGAGACTATCCTCTATTAGCTTATCATCGTTCATCCTTATTATTGTGCAAAGTTAAACAATATATTCTAAAACGCAAAACTATTCCGTCTTTTCCTTATACTGCATAAATAAGTATATAAGTCCTATATAAAATTCCAAATAGGCTATCCTGTAATAACGATATTGAGTTAACGTTAAGTTAAAGCTAATCGCTGACCCTCTGCTAATACCTAAATAGAATATCTTTGAAGAGTGTTTTGCAGCCTTACCTACCGTTACGAAATGTTACATTTTAAACATTTCAGGTGTATTTATTATAACATATTTGAATCAATTAAAAAAAATATATATATTTACCCCAGCAAATAAAATCGAAAGGTTTTGAGCAAAATTCACACAAATCACAGGTCTTACCTAATGACAACAATTACATGCTCTTGCCATAAGATTTACTGAATATTACAAAATATCAGATAACCTTTTAAAGGCTACAGATATAGATAATGATTTACTAACCAAAATTAAGTGTCTTATGAAAAAATTTTTTTATCTATATTCTTTGCCGCTTTAGGCATTTCTTCTGCTCAATATGCGAAAGCACAGGAAGTTGAATACAAGTTATTAAACTCTAATAACATTCTTACTATCAAGAGCGTGTATGAAACGACAGACAATGTTGCAAACTTCAGAAACTTTAAAGTTGAAGCAACTGAAACAGGTGAATATTACGTCAGTTTTTGGCTTCAACCTACAAAGTTTGCCAACGGAAGATTCACAACATTCAATGTGTATGTAAATGGTGTATTTTCTGGTTTCATAAGGACGACCATTGGAAACTGGCAGTCCGCTACCATTGAAACAAAACCCACTTTGAAACTTAAAAAAGGCATTAACACCATCTCAATTGCTACCAATGCTCCAAATAAATAATTTATCACGATTATGAGACTTCACATATTATTTATTTTAAGTTTTATGTTCATCCCAACCTCCCATGCACAGACTAACATCTTAGACGGACATGAGTATGTGGACATGGGGTTGCCGAGTGGTACTCTGTGGGCTACCTGCAACATCGGAGCTGAGTCTTCCACAGACTTCGGAGACTACTTCGCATGGGGAGAGACAGAGCCTAAAGAGGAATATACTAATGAGAATTATAAATTCTTTGAAGGATACAAAGAGATTCCAGGAGTTGCCTATTATATGTTATGCACGTATATCGGAGAAAACATCTGCGGGACGGAATACGATGCAGCAAGGGTAAAATGGGGCGGGCGGTGGCGCCTGCCTACATATGAAGAGGTTGGGGAACTCGTGAGACTTTGCTGGCACAAATGGGAAGAGGTGGGTGGCATTTGGGGTACTCGTTTCCATCATGGCGCAAATGAAAACGCCCTTTTCCTCCCCGCTGCTGGATATGCCGATACGTATTTAGGACAAACATATCGTAACCAGAATTGGAAAGGATATTGTTGGACCGGAACGCTTCACAGAGACAATGATGCTCCAGATGACCATATTTCAGAAGCCAAGGACATTGATTACGACTCTGGCAGTGTTGGTAGAAGATCGAGCGTGAGAACAATCGGTCTCCCAATTCGTCCCGTCATCAATCCCAATGAATCGGGAATTGACGACATCGCATATAGGCGGAACATTCGCATGGCATACTGTGACGGTTCGATAGAGTTGAGTTCCATCGATAACTGCGACCACATTGACATTTTCTATATATGCGGACAGAAAGTTCTCTCTTCCCTCGTGACAGCAAAGAACATCGATGTGTCTCAATTGTCAAAAGGTGTATATATCTGCATGCTGACAAAGCATGGCAAATCTGTCTATACACAAAAAATAATCATCAAATAGTATTTGCAATGAAAAAGACAATCATATTTCTTTTGTTCGCATTGGCTATGAATATAGTGGCCTATGCTCAGGATGCATTTTATTATTTTAATGGAAAACGGATTCCTCTGACGGAAAATGCCTCCAAAATAGTAGTAATCTCCCCTCTCGCCGACAATGCAGGTATCAGCAACGGAAACCTGCAATTTGAAAAGAGCATTTCTGACAGCAGAAGCATAATAGAAGTTTATAAGGTCAAACCTTCTATGACAGCGCAAAGCGTCAAGTCCCTTGCTACCGCTTCCAAATCCGATGCCGTCTCCATACTGTCTTGTTTCATAACGGAGGACGGAAAGGAACTTATCCCGACAGGATATATCGACGTAAAGCTGAAATCAGAAAAAGATTATCCGATTCTGCAAAGTACTGCAAGGCAATACGACTGTGAAATTATAGGGAAGAATCCCTTTATGCCACAAGCAAGGTATTCGGAAGCTGGAACGAACATTACGGCTATGGATTGATAGATGCCTATAAAGCTGTTATAAACACCCCACGTCGTTGATTTTTACGATTGGTAACAAGACTTTACTATACAGCTTATTTCTGTTTTTTTAATGTAAATATGTTCTATAAAGAAAGGAGATTAATATGAAAAAACAATTACTTATTGGTATTGTCGGGCTTTGTATGTCCGCAATATCTGCTTATGCAAATAATGTTGAAACCTTGACACCGCAGGAATGCAGCATTGATAATAAGCTTGTTTATGAACCTATAAATGTTATTAACATAAAGTTTGCAGGACATATAGACATAGCTGAAGATGCAAGGGCAATTATAACCTGTGGAGAAAAAACGATAGCTACTGGTGCTTTTACTTCTGAAGCCTATAGAAAGGAAGGTTATGCAGTCATTGCTTTTGACAATCTTATTCTTCCTAAAGGCTGTTCATACAAATTAGAGATTTCGGAGGGAGCAATTTATTTACAGAATAATCCTACCATAAAAACGGAAAATCTCAAATTTGGTTTTGAAGTCCCCGAAAAGATTACAGGTGCAGAATGCTCTGTGAAAAACGGTTCTGTTGTTATGTCTGAAAAACTTATTTATTTCGAATATAGAACAGAAACAGAACCAATCGGTAACCCAATTATGACACTATATCGTGAAGGCGTACCCGTAAGGACACTTGAAGCACACGTGGGTTGGGACTGGAATTTAGGACAAGCCTATGTTGATTTTGGGAACGGAATGAACTTTGAGGATGGTGTGAACTTTTCACTTGTGCTGCCAGAAGGAAGTCTGACCCCCCGATTCCGTACTGACATCACCAACGAGGAAGCAAGGGTGGACTTCGTGGGTGGATACACTGAGCCGACAGAGCCAATAAACTATGTATGGTGCAGTCTCTTTGACAACCATAACAACGATGTGCTTGATGAGGTTAGTTTCTTCTACGACCAAGCAGTCATGCTTTCACCAAATCCGAAGATTCAACTGCTTGATACCGACAAAAAATTGATTATGGAAGTGACACCTATATTGATTGAAGAAAATGGACAATGGATTGTTTCCTGCAATTTTGAAGGAGTAAAAGTACCAGAAAACGGCTGTTATATTATCATTCCAGAGGGAACTGTCATCTCGGCAAATGGCGATGTGAAAGTTAATGCTACAAATAGCTTAGGTGTAAATGTCACGACAGGAGTTGGTGAAGTATCAACCAATGACATTGAAATCAAAGTGTCTGACCGAAGACTTATTATTGACAATGCACCAATAGGCAAAATAATATTAGTTTATTCTGTAGATGGGAAAAAAGTTATTGACCATCTTATTTTTTCTAAACATCTCACATTGGAATTGCCATCAAAAGACATCTATATTGTTAGCATTAATGGAAAAGCATACAAAATTGCAACACAATAGTGGATTGTCTTTAAACGAACTCTGCAATTTAGATTTGGGATAAATTGCTCAACAAGGAAAATTCCGTAACAAATATCAGCACCTACATGCCACAAAAACAAACGCATTACATCAAAATCATGCCATGAAGATTTTGATTGCTGAGACTCGGTATTTATGAAAAAGAAGAATGGTTTCCCTTTTGCAGAAAACCTTTCTTCTTTTTTTATTTATTAGTGTGATTCTATCATTTCACTGTCAGTTTTACACCGTTGACAATGTAGAGACCCTGTGGCAACTCTATCTTAACGGTTCCGCCTGACACACGCTCTGAACGGATGAGCTGACCTGCATAGTTGTAGATGTTGACTACTGTGCCGTCTGCACCCTCTACGATGATGCCGTCCTTGCCTGCGCTGATGCGTGAGCCGTTAGCGTTAATGCCGCCAATGCTGAGTTCCTCGTCGGTGTAGAGAACTACATCCTGTGTCAGGTCCTCACCTGCAAATGTCAGAGTTGCATCGAAGTCGCCATAGCCTGCCTTTGAAGCCTTGAAGCTGTAGTCGCCGTCTGCCTGAATTACGGTTATCGCATAGTTGCCGTCTGCATCGGTTGTAGCATCAATAGTTTCGTCACCCTTTGTCAAGGTGATTGTTACGCCCTCGATGGATGCACCTGCGGTGTTGGTAACCTTGCCGCTTACTACGTTGCGAAGCTTAAGCATGGTGAAGTCCTTAACGGTAGACTGATCTGTTATTGCCACGTCGAATACTACGTCTGCATAGCCTTCTGCCTTAGCACTCAGAGTGTAGCTTTCATCTACTGGCCAAGCAAGCATAACTTCATAGTAGCCTTCACCGTCGGTGTTGGTGAGGATGTCGTTGAGTGAAACCTGAGCGTTGATGATTGCTTCGCCTGTTTCCTCATCGGTTACGGTTCCTGAGACCTTGTAGGCAACATGAGTCAGTGCTATGTTCTTTTCTGTCTGCTGCTCTGTGATAGTCATTTCCTCTGAGAATGGGTTGTAGCCTTCCATCTCTGCAGTGAGAGTATAGTTCTCGGCAAGAGGACTGAGAAGTGTGAATGTATATTTACCTTCCTCGTCGGTTGTAGCCTCAGCTGCAACTTCCTCACCATTCATGAGTTTGACTGCCACCTCTGGCATAGGCTCTTCGGTCTGTGCATCGGTAACAACACCAGAAACAGTATATTCGCGCTTCATCTCGTGGGTTAAAGCTACGCTGCCATTAGAGAATTCCACTTCCTGAACGTCGTCAAGATAGCCTTCGGCTGTTACGGTAACTGTATAAGCGAAGCCACTTTGGATAACAGGAATTTCGTATTCACCATTCTCGTCAGAAGCACCAGTATAGAGAACATCGAACTCTTCGTTATAGATTTTTACATTAGCATTTGCAATAGCATTTTCTGTACCTGCTTCTACAACTTTTCCGCTAACAGATGTAGGTTCAACTTCAAGAGAGAAGATTGCTACAGGGCTCTTTGCAGAACTCCAAGCAATAGTACCTCTTGTATAATAAGCGTTAGAATAGCTAGCATCGCAGTCGAAATTGATATTGATATAATCGCCGTTACCGTCAATATTTGTGCAAATGCGGATGTTAGACTCGCCATCCCATGTTATTGGAGAAGAAGACAAGTCGATAACGAAATCATAGTTTTCGCCAGCCTGGAAAGCAAAAGTCTCATTGCTAAATAATGCAACATGAGTCATTTCGTCTTTGTTAGCATCACCTGCAGTAATGTTGCCTGCTGGCTGCAATGCAACCCAAGCATCAGCAGAGAGAGAGTTGATGGTCTTAGTAATTGTTGGAGTACCAACAAACTTGATAGACTTGATTACAGAACCAGGAGCAAGTCCGAACTGTGTCAACTGCTCTGGAGTGTAAGCGAAGTCTGCTCTTGCATCGTGTGTAGACACGTCCATCCATGGTGTATAGAAAGGAACGTATGTGCTTGTGGCAGAAGCAGTACCAATAACTACTTCGCTTGACAATACTTCTTCAGAAACAGTAACATCAACCGGCTGTGTTGCAAGTGTATAGTCGCCGCTCTTGAACTCAATGTAAGCAGGGAAAGTACCTACTGCATGTGGCTTGTAAGTGAATGTGAATACTGTTGGAGTAGTCAGGTTGCTTACATATTCACCAGTATGGGTATTACCATTAGAAGGAAGTGCGACAGTTTCTGCCTCTATTACTTCATCGCCAAAATAAAGAGTTGCAGTGTAAGACTCTGGAGCCTCTTCTATTGTTGAGCTGATGTTGATGAGTGAAGCAGTTGCTGTGTAAACATTGTTCTGCTTAGCAGTAGCAGGAACATTTGAAGCAGAGAGATACCAGTCGTGTTCTACATCTACCTTTGTAAGACCATAGATATTGTCGATGAGAGCCTTGTCTAATGTGAAGCCAAGATAGTAGTCGCCTTCTTCTTCAATTGTAGCAACAAAAGTCTTTGCATTCTGACTGAGGTCTGAGAATGGAACGTTCTTCAACTCTGTCCAGTTCTGACGGTCTTTTGAAGTATAAACCTTAACAACCGCACTTGAGTTATAGCTTGAATACCAAGCATCGAAAGTGAAAGACTCGCCTGCATCTGCATGGAGGAGAGGTGTTACAAACATCTTAGCAGAACTGCTTGACTGCAAATATGCATTCCACTCTTCAGAACCTGCAGCACCAGATGTGCTCATATAGATTCCGTCTGGGTGAATAGAACCATCAGGGAACATCTTCTGTCCGTCTTCATCAAATGTGATAAGATTCTTAGAAGGGTCGATGACTGTACCGTTCATTGCCAAAGTGTAAGTAGCCTCAGGCTTGTTGTGGTTGGTATATACAATCTCTATGTTTCCTGTGAACACACCGTAGCTGTCAGCTGGAAGAGTGATTGGCACCTGAACCTTTTCCTTAGCAGCGACTACGAACTCTGTTGTTGTAGCATCGGTTGTGAAAGGAGCAGTAAGAGTAATGCTGTTGATAGTCAGAGGAGCAGTACCTGCATTGTAGATATCATAATTGAGAGTAGTGCTCTCATTGATTTTTCCGAAATTAATAGGAGTGTAAGTAGGAGAAGGATTAGAATAGTAGGTTGTGCCTGTCTTGTCGAAAACGAATTTAGACTCATAAGCATTGATACCTACGTTTCTTCCCTGAAGGGTTGTTCCGCTGATGTTTTCCTTTACATCCCAGTATCTCCATGATGTTCCAACTGAACTTGGGAGTGAAACTTCCATTACGAAAGGTTCTGAAGTTGCGCCTTTAGCAATAGCAACAGGCACAGGGAATTCACCATAAGTTACAGAAGCATTGTTGCGAGCAAACAAAGAGAGAGTATAGTTCTCGTCGCCAACATTCAAGTCTATATCGCCACTGTTTTTCAAAGTAACAAGATACTTAGCAAGGATTGTTCCGTCTTCTTGCTGATTCCAGTAAGTTGTAGAAGCACCATCAACATCGGCAACTGAAAGAATGGTCAGTTTCTTCTCTGGAGTGATGTCGGCTGAAGTAGCTGTGAAATCATCCATGAAGACGTATTGACCACGAATACCGATACGCTGTCCTTCAGCAATCTCAACTGTTGCTGTAGTCCATTCATCTTTCGACAAATCGTCAAAACGAGCAAGGAGTTCATTCTTTGCTGTAGCTGTTTCGTTAAGAGAATAGAACTCAACAAATGCAGGGTTAGCAGGAGATGCACTTACCGTTGCTTTAACCTGCAGAGTAACTGTTCCTGATACGTTAGGAGTAACGAGAAGGTCGTAAACCACTTCACCACCCCAGTTATCGCCAGCATACTGTTTGTTTGCCTGCAAAGCACCAGAGTTGTCAACTCCATTGGTCTCACTATATGAGTAACTCATGTAGTAAGGACCATAGCCATCGTAGTTTCCGCTGCCGACAATATGTCCCCAGTTAGAAGCAACTGCGAAATCATGATTGCCCGTCAGAATTGCGGTGTTGAAATCCATAGAATATGGACTCACCGAATCTGCCCATACCCTATTAGTAAATAACAGGGAAAGGAGCATCAATAATAAATAGCTGTTTTTTCTCATAATTTTTATGTTTAATAATAATATAGTAGATAATTCTTATTTCTTTATAAGCACCTTCTTCAAAGATGAACCCTGACGGAGTATATAAATGCCATTTGCAAGCTGGCTTTCAGAAACCTCCATACCGTCTATAGTATAATACTTGCATGGGTAAGAAGTGTTGTCCTCAATGCTATAAACGCCAGTAACATCGCTCAAGTCGAAACTGTTAGCGTTGGTTATATCCATTTCTTTCAAGTTAGCATCGGTTATTTCGTCAGCCATGCGCGTAACAAATGCTATTGCCTTCATCTTGCCAACATTCCATGAGTCGTCAAGTTTAACAGTATAATTGCCAGAATATTTCAAGCCATTAACTGTAATCTTATCGCCCTTAGGAGCAGAGACAAACTTGCGCAAAACATTGTTGTGGATATAATTAGGATTGTTTGCAACTTGATTGCCGTTAACTACATACTGAGCTGCTTTAACTCCGTCTTCGGTAAGAAGAACTGTCAGGGCAAGGTCGCCCATCACGGCAGAGGCATCTTCAGACACATCGCCAGAGATTCCAAGAGAAAGTTCGCGCGAATCGCTATTGTAAGAAGGAGTGATGTTGACTGTAGCAAATGCTGGTCGTGCATCTTCCTGTGCAAGCATATCCATAATAATAGGTGCAACAAAGTCAGGACCGATCTGTGCATAATAGTTCACGTCGTAGGCTATATACTTCTCGCCAGGGAAGTAAGAGCGGTCAATAGTGAACGATGGGTATGTATATGCATAGAGGTCTGTCAGATAGTCGGCATCAGCTGTAGCCAAAGTATTGCCTGGCTCATAAATGTTTGCCATACACATATTATTAGCACTGCCAGAAACCTTTGCAAACACATCGTTTACGTAATATGCAAGATATTCTTTCTGACTTGTGTATTGCTCAACATAGTGCTGCTGACGGGCAAATGAGTTCTCATAGATATAGAACACTGACTCCATCATATCGTTCTTGTTAGTTTCAGGTGCAGCACCTTCTATTGTGTTTACGAAAACTTTGAAAGTGTGTTTTCCTACACTAAGATTGTCGCCAAGTGCCACAATCTGCTCAAAACCGTCTGACTCGCCTTCTTTTATTGTTTCGTCTTTCTGGATGACTACAGGTGCTTGTTCGTCAATCTGATAAGCTACAGAATAGCCGTTAACATCTTCGCGGCCTGAGTTTGCAACTGTAGTATAGAAATCAACATTTTCTCCGCGCTGCTTATAACGGAAACCTGTATCGAGATAAACAATGTCAAGGTCTTTTGAAGGAAGACTGCTTACGTCAACAATGAGCTGAACGCAGAGTGCGCCAACATTTGTTATAGGATACCAGCCTTCGCCAGAATTGAAGTTACCATATATGAGGAATTCGTTACCTGTAGCCTCGCCTACAGTTGCAAGATAACCTTCGTCTGCGGCAACCATTTCTTCAGTCTCGGTGTAGTCGAAACCTACAAGAATGTCTTCACCTTCTTTTATTTCATAAGACTTGCTGCCATTGAAGAATATATTGTTCCATCCTTCATAGGTGCGCTGTGTCTGCTCAATACTTTCGCCTGTGAGAACACCTTCGGCATCAACGCCATTAAGGAATACACGAGAACGACCAATTGAATTGGTAAGCGCAAATCTTATTCCAATAACCTTGCAGCCTTCGTATGGTTTCAGAATAGAAGATGTTAGCAAAGCACCGACAGGGTAAGTACCAGTCATGCCTAATGCTACATTTTTCTGAGTAATTGAGTCTGTGTTAGAATAGCCCACAGCACGCTGCATAGAAGAAAGTCCATCAACTTTCCTAATTACACTCTTCGCCATAGGGGCTTTATTGCCATTGTCTGCAATTACTGCGACACGCGAATTGGCAGAAGAAAGCGCAAATTGGGCATTGGCAAGTTTTGCCTGATGTGAACTGACAGAGGCAATGTGCTGTCCGTAGACAGCAACACTTGCCAAAGCTGTGAATAATATGATACTAAATCTTTTCATTATTTACGGATTTTCTTGAATTGTGTACCAGACTTAACAAAATAGATTCCTGTTGGAAGAGCAGAAAGACTCTCGCCAACATATTGACCTGAAAGATTGTAAATGCCAGATTTTACATTTGCGCCGAACACCTCAACATCACCAATCTTTGTTATGTTGATGGTGTACTCTGCCATTTCTGATTCACCATTCTTGTAAATAGCCTTTATTCCAATTGTATGAGAGCCAGCACTGAGTCCTGTAATAACATAAGAAGGTTCGGTGCTTTCACCAACTTTCACTCCATCAACATAGATGTCGTATCTGATAACATTGCCATATTCTATGAATGACACATCGCCTTCAGCAGGCCCTACGATGAAATCGTCAAGTTGCGCAAAGAACGCATCGTATGATGTGTAGTGAACACCGATTCTGATTGTCTTGCCAACATAGTCAGAGAGGTCGGTTTCATATTTTGCCCACTCTCCACCTGAGATATTGTCAACTGTACTTACAACAGTGAAGTCAACTGGTTCTATGCTGTTTTCAGCAACGCAGAACTCAAGACTTTCTGGATACATTTCAGCATAAGCCTTAAGAGTTGTAGTCAGAACATAGTTGTCGCGAATTTCAATTTCAGGAGAGATAAGCCACTTGTTGGCTCTTGCCTGTTGAGGAGAAAAGAACACGATGGTCTTATCACCAGTAGGAGCGGCAACAGCAGGGTCGGTAGGCAACATTGCAGGTACGGTATTCCAAGGATTGAACACGATAGGAGCAATTGCAGCTGGAGCATCAGCAGTACCAGCACCTGGGAAATAAACAATATTAGAGCTTGAACCTAAACCGATAGGATATACAGGGCGCTGGTCGAGGTCTAACGATATCCAATCGCCAAACGCACCAGTAGCGAAGTCTTCGTACTCTTCAAAACTATCGTTGAACTCAAGATTCTGATTCCATTTCAAAGATACATCGCTAAGTCCATCACCAGTACCATTTATGTCGGCTGTAATATTATAAGGTGTGATTACCCTGTCAGAAAGAACTATATCATAGTTTGAATCGCCTGCTACGTTGATTGTATTCTGATAAGCCTCGAAAGCACCTTCTGCAACATTAACAACATATTCTCCATTTGGAAGCGATGCAATCTCTGCCTTGCCTTCGTTTACGGTAAGTGTATAAGACTGGCTTGTTGCTGTGCTGATGAGGTTTACAGTCTGACCGTCAGTAGAGAGTTTGCTGTCAGCAGTAACATTGAAAACGACTTTAGAATATCCGTCAGCAGGAACGACGAGTGAAGTTGTAACCATGTCGCTTTCAGTTGCTCTATATACAGCCTTGACACCAAGTGTATAAGTACCAGGCTGCAAGTCTTCGAATGTATAAGAATACTCCTCAGTAGTTCCTACCTCTATTCCATTCTTTGATATGTGGAACACTTCGTTAGGGTTGTCCATTGATGGACGACGTACACGAAGTCCTTTTGCCATTGCAGCATCATATCCCTTAGCCTGACCAACATAGAAGTCGTCTATCATAAGCATAAACGAGCCTCCATTGTTGTACTCGCTAATATAACGGATGGCAAACTTTAAAGTCTGTCCTGCATATTGACTAATATCATACTGATATTTCTTCCATCCTTTAAGGTCGGCAGTCTCATAGTTGTCTGCATCAAGACGTACAAAATCAGACTGAACAGGATTATCTGTTTTTGTGGTAACATAGACTTGGAACTTCTCTAGGAACTGGTCTGCTGCCTTACCCATGAAGGCAAGTACATTGTCTGTTCCTACAGTAATTGAAGGAGAAATCAGCCAATCGTCGTTAGCCTTACCAGAGTTTGTACGGGTAAATCCTACATATTGTTTTCCGCTATATGGTCGCAATATAGGATAGTCATACCACCATGCAGGTTCAACGGCAAGAGGGTTAATGATTTGTGCATATTGCATTACGCAACGATTAGGATAATCGCCAACAATAGGAGCAGCAGCCTCTAAGTCGGCGTCTATACCAGTCCACTCTCCGAAGTCTACTGCAAAAGGAGCATAGTCTTCGAAATTATCGAAAAAGACAGGTGCTTCTGTATTCCAAGTCATCAACGCGCTGTTCTTTCCAGTATAAGCATCATGAGTCAATGTTGCAGAAACAGCGAAAGGATTACGAACTTTCTCTGTGAGTGTAACTTCTACTGTTGCACCAGTTCCGTTCTCAGGCACATAAAAATCTTTTGTAGCAACTTCGTATCCAGGTCTTTCTACTACAAGATTATGATTTCCTGCATACACCATAATAGTGCATTTGCCTTGTGCATCGAGTGTAACCGTACCGTATGACAAAGAATAGTCAGTCTGTGTCAGACTTACTTCCTGCCCTTCAAGGTTGTCGCCCGAAGTAGCAGTCACAGTTATAGTCAACGATTTGTCGCGACTCTGTGCGCTGGCATTGAGGACAACAGAAATAAGTAAAAAGAAAAACAGGAGATGGCGTTTATTCATATCTTAATAACTTAGGGATATTTATATACAAAAAAGGGTAATGGGGAAGCTTCTATAAAAGCGCCACCCCATTACCTTAATCATTTAAAACATTATTTGCGTGTTATGCGGAAAGACTTAACGGCGTCACCGTTGTTAACTTTCACAACATACATACCCTGTGGCAATGCCTTAAGAGTTTCAACTCCATAGCCTTTCTTAACCATCATACCGCTCATGCTGTAAACTTCAACTTCAGCATTGTTGTCGATTTCGCCGAATGAAACAGCCTTGATTGAGTTAGCATCCTGGAAGTGAGAGAATGTGAAGTCATCGAAGAAAGCAACATTTGTTGCAGCATTTGTTGTATGACGAAGTGCAACATAGATGCTCTTACCTGCATAAGCAGACAAGTCTACTGTATAGTGCTGCCAGTCGTGACCGTCAAGGAATGGGATTTCCTGTTCAGGCAATACGGCAGTGAAGCTATTCATATCTGTATTGCTTGTCTCGCTGACAAGAACAGAGATGCGGTGAGCAGGTGAAGGAAGAACGCTTTGCAGACATTCCCAGTTACGAGCATAGAAGTCGAATGTAGAGTTGCTTGTAGCATCGAGTTTTGTACTGATAATCCAGTTGTCGGCAGTCTTTGTTGAAGCTTCATTTGGAGAAGCAGCAACAAGAGCGTGTGTACCAGATACAGGACTCATTATTCCATACATAGCCTCATCGTCTCCAGGCCAGAATGCGAACTTATCGCCACTCTTCTCAAAGTTAATCCAGTAAGCTCCAAATTCATAAGAAGGTGCATTATCTGCATCAATCATAGTAAACTTGTCTTCCCAGTTATATTCCAAATCATTTGGCTCAAATGAGTAGTAGAATACATCTGCTGCAAGAGCTTCACCCTTAACTGGCAGGCTTACAGAATATCCACCTTCAAATTCAATTGTGAGGTTATCTTCTACAACTGCTTCAGTTGTCTGAGCGTTGAACTGCATGCTGAAAGCAGCTCCATCGTTTGGCTGAATCTCTGTGCCAGCAGCCAAGTCTGTTGTAAAGTTCTGAGTACCGAATGTTGCACTCTTAACCTTCAGAACATTCTTACCCTTGTTGAGGACAGAGAATATTTCGCCTGAGTTAACAGCCTTATTGTAGTTAACCTTGCCGGCATTCCAAGAGTCTTTGTTGAATATGGCCTTGTCGCCTACTACACCGTCAATCAGAATATTGTCGAGAGCAGCACCAGTGTCAGCAGAGCTATAGCTGTGGTGAGTCCAACGGAACTGAACTTTCTTACCAGCATATTCGTTCAAGCTGATGTTCTCATCAATCCAGTATTTGTTTTCACCATTGAAAGAGTTTTCAGAAATGTATGACAACTGCTTCCATTCGCCATCAGCAAAGATTTCGAATACGATGTCGCTTACACCATTGTTAGGTTCAACATTTTGTTTCTTAACCATGCCTGATTCATCAATAACCAGTTCGCGTGGGTGAGCGTCTCCCCAAGAGAAAGAAATGCTCATATCCATGTCGGCAGGGAGAAGGAATTCCTGAGTTGTAACAGAGTTCTGTCCGCCTGCGTTCAGCCATGCTGTATAGAGAGTTGCACCAGAACCTCCATAGGTTGCATATTTGTTGATTTCCCACTCTGCATATCCGCTTGCTGTGTTACGTGGAGTCTTCTCGTCAGGTGTCTGAGTCCAACCTGTAGGCATGTTTCCGCTATCGAAGTTCTCAGAATATGGATAAGTTGATGTAGAAGCATCTCTCTGAGTTGTGAAAGACCAAACAGGAACAACATCAGCAAAAGCATTTCCATAAGTATTATAAGGAACAACCTTCCAGCTGAATGTTGTTTCGTAGTCAGCAACAGGAATTGTATAAGTAAGAGCATTGTTTACATCAACGCCATTAACGAGATTGTTCATTTCAGCATTGCTTCCTACATATACCTTATAGCCTTGGGCAAACTGTGCAGGTCCCCATTCGAGAACGATGTCTTTTGGATAAACCTCTGTTGCACCGTCAGCAGGTTTTACGAGTGTTGCAGCACCAGGCACACCGTTGGCTCCGTAAACGTTAGGGAGCAGTACACGGTCAAGATAGAAGTCGCTATATTCTTCAGCACCTTCGTCGGTAGACTGTATTGCTGTGTTCACCCAGCGTACGTAAGAGTTGTCAGTACCCTTGCCAAGGTCAACAGTAACAGTTTCCATGTATTCGCCTAACTCATAGTTGAAAATCCACTTTTGTGTCCATGTCTGTCCGCCGTCAGTTGAGACTTCAACCTTAATGTCATTCATCTGATATGTACCACCCTCGTAACTGTCGAACTGGTTATAGTATGTAAATGTTACTTTACCTCCATTTGTCAAGTCAAGACGTGGTGAAGTCAGAATCTGGTCAGAGAAAGAACCTGTTGCATAAGCAGAGCAGTCGCCTTCAATAGCAATCTTTCTGCCGCTCCATCCGTTATTCTTCCATCCAGCAGGTGGGAAGTAGTCGTTGAATGTCTCGAGCAAGTATCCTTCTGGTACAACTTGCTTGGTTGCAGAGAACTGAATTGTTACATCTCCGCCATTAGTGTGAATAACAGCATTGCCAGAAGCAGGGCTTGTAAGAGAAGCAGAGTAAGCGAGTTGGAAACGCACGCTCTCGTATTTGTCAAGATTAACGCTCTCTGGGTCGAGAGTACAGCTAATGCCTTGAGGGAAGTCGAAACCAGTAATCTTCAGTCCGTTTGTTCCCTGATTGGTAAGGGTTATCACGTCTGAGTAGAGTTTTTCACCAATGTAGAGAGTTCCGAAGTTGAAACGGTCAAGCGAAACAACAGGTACTGGAGTAACAGCAGGAGTGAACTGCTTAACCTTAACGTCATCAAGCCAAACAACATTAGCAAATGGAGTCATCATCTTGTAAACGAAAGCAAGTTTAACTTTCTGACCTTTCCAGTCGCTCAGGTTAATCTTAGAAGTGTGTGGGTCCCATGTTGTGATAGGATAAACAAGAACACCACTTTCTTTCAGCATTGACTCATTCTGAATAGAGAATACAGTTTCAGCATCGTCAAGATTGCCATCTGTAACGACACGAACCTGCAAGTCATAGAGAGACTCTGGCTTAGAAATCATAGGGCTTACAATCCAAGTGAAACTCAACTCGTAAGTGTCGTTGAGGTCCAGTTCTGGAGTAAGCAGAATTTCTTCGCGAGGTCCAGCGCCATCAACATCTGAAGCAGTCAGCGGAGCGTCGCAACCAGCAACATGCTTGCCTGTGATAGTGCCCTTAGAAGCATAGTAATTGTGCCATCTGTATGACATCTTGTTGCCATTATAGCTGTCAACAGTGGTCCATCCTTGTCCTGTAGCTACAGGGCGAGAATAAGTTTCTGTACTCGATGTTTCAAAGTCTTCATCGAGAATTGTCTGCGCCTGCAATGTTGTTCCGAATAGGGACAACAGCATCGCCAAAATCATGTAGATCTTTTTCATTTTAACACTAAATTATTTTAAAATTATAATATATTTTTATCTAACACAACTATCTATCGCTTTTTTGTATTGATTGCGTTGATTATCACTAATTAACAGAACGCATAATGAGTATACACAGTGGTATCGCTACTTTTGATAGCAAATACACGGAATAATTAAAATAGAGATACTCTTGCTTATTATTTTTATTTTTTACTTAATTCCGATTATCCTTCAGAGTCTTATTTGCTAAATATTCATAACAAATAGATTCTAAATACAAAAAGAACAATTATGGTGCAAAAATATGAAAAAAAATAGTAAACACAAATAAATTAGTTAGTTAAATTGTGTCAACCTTAATTTTTTAACAATAGCCTTCATGGGAAAAACAAAGGCATACTACCTATAAAGGACGTGGTTAGTCACATAGGAAATAATAACGGAAAGACTTTAAATACACGATATTTTCGCAATAATAGCCAGTACAAATCTTGTTTCTCGCCATTTTTGCTTACTTTTGCAGAGTTAAAGTCTATGCTTATCTCATTTTATTCATAATTTTCTGATTTAAACATCGCTTTACAACAAAAGTTTTCAGCATGCTAATCCGCTATATTATATGTAAATTTAAGGTATAAGAAATAAAAGACATGAGAAAATTCACATCACTACTATTGCTGGTTGTCATTGCTCTGACAACTAAGGCACAGACTCCAAAGGAAGAAATAGCAGAGAATCCTAATCTCGCGGCGTCTAATTATCTGGCTTATCCTGGCCCGAAGCAGAAAGTTCTTACTCCTGCTCCTGCGGGCTATAAACCCGTTTACCTGAGCCATTATGGCCGTCATGGCTCTCGCTACCACATCGGCAAGGGCAGCTATCAGGATGCTTTTAAGATACTTGCCCACGCTGATTCACTCGGAAAACTTACTCCACTTGGCAAAGAGACCTTCGAAAAGGTCAGACTGCTGACGGAGGAAGCAAGAAAACGCGATGGCGAACTGACGGAACTTGGTGCTGAGCAGCATAGGGGCATAGCAAGAAGAATGTTTGAAAGATTCCCTGAAGTGTTCGAAGGCGATGTCAACATAGAGGCACGCTCCACTATCATCATTCGCTGCATTCTCTCTATGACTAATGAGTTGCTTGAACTTTATGCTCGCAATCCGCAACTGAAGATTTTCCACGATGCGTCCGACCACGACATGTGGTACATGAATCTTGAGGGAACTGAGTTGCAGAAGCAGCGCGAAAACGATGAAACACGACGCGTCTACAAGGATTGGCTTAAGGAGCACGTTGACTATAAACCTCTTATGAAACGACTATTCAACGACGAGAAATATATTGAAGACAGCGTAAACGTAGGACTGCTCGGCTTCAGGCTCTTCAGACTTGCAAGCAACATCCAGAGTTCTGAGATTCGCCACAAGGTGTCGCTGTGGAACCTTTACACTAAAGACGAGATTTACGAACAGTGGCGTGCCGACAACATCAGTTGGTTCCAACGCTATGGATATTATACTCTGAACGGAGCAAAACAGCCTTCCGTACAAAACAATCTGCTGCGCCGCTTCATTGAGCAAGCCGACAGTTGCCTGCAATATGACCGACCTGGAGCTACTCTTCGTTTCGGACACGAGGTTGTGGTCTTGCCGCTGGCTTGCCTGCTTGGTCTCAATGGTGCCGATCTTCAGACCGACGACGTTGCAAGTCTGGAAGAAAAGGGATGGGTAAACTATCGTATCTTTCCAATGGCTTCTAACATACAGATGGTTTTCTTCCGTCGCTCTACTGCTGACAAGGATGTACTTGTCAAGATTCTGCTAAACGAGAACGAGGCAACTCTGCCTAAAGCTTTGAAGCCCGTTAGCGGTCCTTACTACCGATGGAGCGATGTACGCAAATACTATCTAAATAAAATCAATGGATAATATAAAAGGCTCTGCCAAAGTTATTAAAGGCAGAGCCTTTTTTCTTTTAGGCCTCTCAACTTTAGCAATTTTCAGTTTATCAAAATCATGCCATTTCCAGTAACCATAAAGCGGAGCAAACTTAAAAAAATAATGGCCCAACTTACACTTCGTAAGTTTTATTTTCAGCCCGATTTTTTGACGAAAAAAGTAAAAAATCTTGACAAACGGAATTTTAATTCTAGAGAAAGATTTTCCGATTGGCACGAGGTGAAATGCTAAAAAGCGTTTAATTGTTAATCAATCGGCTTAAACTATGTAAACGAACATAAGGAATGAAAAAGTGAAAGGTGTCCTTTCGCGATGCGAAACGTGGCATATCGCAGTGCGATATGTGGCATATTGCAGTGTCAAAGGTGCCCTTTCACACTGCGAAAGATGCCCTTTGACTTTTTTAACACTTATGAGTTTTACGACGAAAGCTATAACGTCTTGATATTGAATGGTTTACTAAAAAGAGCGAGAAAGCGCCAAATACTCGCATATTTTGCAACTTTATTTTTCTCGGTCCAGAATTTTTAAGTTATTTGCGAGGTTAGTTAATCAATTTTTTACCCAACTCGCCCTCATTTTTTACAATTTTTCCCTCAAACAAGTAGCAGTTTTCAAAATTCAGTTTCAATTTATAAGTTCAAGTTTTCATAATAAGATTCCTTATAAAAAAGCAGAAAAAAATTGCTTTTCCTGAAAATTATTCTCTTAGCTAAGAAATACCCAAACTTTCCTGAACGTCAATTAATTAGAGATAAATAGAACTAACAAAAGAACGATATTATAATTATATTTCTTATATTTACACCGTGAACTAACCCTATTGCCTAACCTAAGATAGTAACAACAATCTGACAATAACCATAAAAATATACTTATGTAAACCTCAATGCAGAAGTAGTTTTATTACGGATAACAAAATTTCATAAAGCACATTAATGTGTTGGAAAGAACGATAACTTTAAATTTTATAATCTAATCAATTAAAGAAAGGGTTTTATATTATGAAGAAAATTTTTATTTTTACGTTATTAATGTTACTATCATTGCATGTGTTCGGACAAAATGACATGGAGCAATGGAGGGTAAAAATGCCAACAGAGCAAAGCAAAGCTCGTAAACACAAAGTGAAAGGAGTCTCAAATGGCAAGATTCCTGAGAACATTGAAAGCATCCGCAGAGATGGCGAGACGGCGGTTACCCCACCAGAAGGCATTGAACCAGAGGTTTGGGAATACCAATCGGGAACATTTATGATGACAGCCATTGGAGGCGGATGGCAAGAATACACCAAAAAGGCAACTAAAGAGTTTGAAGTTGTAATAGACAACAATGACGTTTATATTAAGGGTTTGGCTTTCTTCGTTAAAAGAGCTTGGGTAAAAGGAACAATAAACGGAAATCAACTGATTATTCCAACTGGACAATATCTTGGCACAACCATTCTGGGCAGCATATACCTGAATGGCATTGACTTCAACGACGAAGGTGAAGACAAAACACCCGTTGATATTATCTTTGAATATGATGCTGAACTTAAGAAACTGACTCTCAACGAAAATATTGGCATTATAGAATGCGAAAGCAGCACAGAACTTGCAGGTTTCTGCTATTGGTATGACTTGGTAATACAGAAACCAGACCCTTCGGAACTGCTTCCGATAACACCACCAGAGGGATTAGTGACTACTGAAAAAACTCTAACAGGCAAGTCTGGCATCGGCAATACCTACATAAATAAGAATGTCATGATTGGCATTGACGGAACAGACGTATACATTTTAGGACTTGTAAACGATTTCCCTAACGAATGGGTAAAGGGCACCATAGCTGACAACACGGTTACTTTCCCTATAAGATATATAGGCAGCGTTGAAGAACAAAAATATTTCATTGCAGGCTTAGCTTCGGGTTCACTTGTTCCATATTCAATGACTTATGACCAAGAGAGAGGCACTTATGAATATGACAGCCAGCTCTTAGTAAACAACAACAAGTTCAATTATAATAATGAGAGTTTACTAAACAGCTATAGCGGTCTATATATAGGTCAGCGTCCAGAACCGCTCTCACCACCAGAAAACCTTCAGACAAAAAAAGTAGAATATACAGGAAAAGACGCTAAAGGCCTTACAGTCAATGGCAGCATTAACATTGGCTATGACGGTAACAATGTGTGGATGCAAGGACTATATAATGGACTTCCTGAAGGATGGACAATGGGTACATTCAATGAAGAAAGGACAGAGCTCACCATTGAACTTGGGCAGTTTATAGGAGAAGACGAGAATGGGGCTTACAATATCTACGTAGTAGGCGACGACAGAAGCAACCCAGACAACGTTCTCATCACCGACGTGAAACTGAACTATAATGCTGAAAACGATGTTTTCGAATCTGTAAACAACATGTTCTTTAACATCAAAAAAGACAGGCTATTATTTATTAACGCCTTAAGAGCAGGACTGATTATAGGAGAAGTTGCAGACCACACTTGGATTGCTAAAGAACAAGGATACTCAGACAATCAGGAGATTACGGAAATAACAATAGCAGAGGGCATAAAAGGCACCTTGTCAAAGAATGACGGTGAAAACTCTCCAAAGTATAATGAAACGGGCGATGCAGTGAACATGTTTGCAGCAAATAGCCTTACGATAACTTCGGAAAAAGAAATTGCAAAGATTGTCATTACTATGACGGGCAGCGAAGATGAGATGACACTGGAATCTAACATGCCAAAATATAGTAAAAACGACAATGTTGGTATATGGAAAGGAGAATCTAATAAAGTTGTATTCTCGGTTCCAAATGAGTCTGGCAAACAAGCAAAGATACAGCGCATTGACATTTTCCTCCTCGACTATTCTAATTCTGTAGTTACCGCTCCAGAAGACTTAGTTACCGAAGACTACTACTTCAAGGCAACAGACACTTATCATCATTCAACGGTAACAAATGTTGTGAAAGTAGGATTCTATGGCGAAGAGGATGTTTATATTCAAGGTCTCAGCCAGTACATCAGAAAAGCATGGGTTAAAGGAAAACTAAATGAAGGCAAGCTGGTCATACCAAGACGTAAACTTGGAGAGAGTTCTTCAATATTTGGCGTCTTTGTTTTAGAGTTTTGCGGGGCAGAATTTACATACGACTCTGAAAACGGCATATTCTTCTCTGCAGAAGGATTTAATACAATAGACAAGGAAGATGAGTTTGAAATGGATGAGTTTGAGAATGTCACTCTGACTAAAATAGTTGAAAAAGCGATTACGCCAGCAAAACCTGCCATTACATCTTATTCACAAGGCAACAAATATGACCATGTGAACATGATTATTCCACTTGAAGATGTAGAAGGAAAGCCTTTAGTTGCAGACAAACTAAGCTATAAACTATATTACAGCATAGGCGATGAAGTAAAGGAAATTGAATTTACGACAGACTTATACGGCAAGTTAGAAGAGAACATGACCGAGATTCCATACAACTTCACTGACGGGCACGACATAGAAGTGAATGGACAACGCATAAATCTATACCACGGAAATCGCACCGAGTGGGAAAGAATCGGAGTTGTAAGCATATATAGAGGCGGTGGCGAAACTAACGAAAGCAGCATCTGTTGGTATAAATTAAAAGATACAGTAAACATCGAAGAGGCTGCTATTGCTAACGGAGAAGAAAATTCTGACATCTATAACTTGCAGGGCATTCGTATGAAAACAGCTCCAAAGGGCATTTACATAAAGAATGGCAAGAAATATGTAGTTAAATGAGTTTCCTGCAAATAGGAATAATGTGGGAGATATATTCTGACAATATAAGTTGTGCTTCTCATATAATCTCAATATCATGAATTAAGAAGTAGGCAACTGCAGACACTTCAGCAGTAATATCATGATTAACATAAAGCAGGTACAGCAAAGATGAAAATAATAAAAAAAACAATTATCAATGCTTTGTTCTGTACCTGCTTATATATTTCATAATACATAAAACGACTGATTTTTAGTATAACACTACATTATAACAACGCAATGAACAGAAAAAACACTACTACAAAAATCGTCTTTTTAATCTTTTTGCCGTTACTAAATTTCAATCTGATACACTCTCAGACTAATAAAGCCTCCATTTTCGGAGAACTCTTCGGGGCGTCAACAACGTTTGGAATACATTTTGATTCACGCTTCAACAGCGAGACTAACTGGGGAGGAAGGTTAGGAGTTGGCTTTACAGAATCAAAATCACAAGACTTCTTTAAGTCTGCACCTGAAAGGACAAGGGGATGGTCGTTTCCTATTGCCGTTAACTATTTATTAGGAAAGAATGGGCATTATGCAGAAATTGGCATTGGCGTAAGCTATGGGCTTTACAACTGTAAATATCATGACAAGGTTGGGCACGAGATAGAGGAAAGCAAGTCTGGCTCTTTCGGCTTCTTGGATTTAGGTTATCGCTATCAGCGTGAAAACGGCATTGTCATACGCATCGGCATCAGTCCAGGAGTCGCTTTAGACATGTACGATGAAGATGGGATAACAGAACACGGAGTAGACCGTGCCGCAGTGGTTTACCCTTATATAAGTTTCGGTTTTAATTTATAATAATCACATGAAAGACAAACTTGATTATTACAAATCGACCTAACATCCAACTGGCTTTTCATAAATAACTATATCCCTGTCATCCCAATGCTCTTTGCTTACTATACTTAAGTCTTTGGGAAGCAATGGCGCTGGGGTTCCGTCCGAAACTGTTACTGGGGCAGTTTCTATGCGTATGCAGTCGAAAAGCTGCTGGTCGATAAACGACTGTAGAGTTTTTCTTCCGCCTTCTACGATGAGCGACAGCAAACCGCGTCGATAGCAGTCGTCAATTATCTTGCTTATAGGCATTTCGCATGAAAGCACATATCTGTGAGGCGACCTGCCTGCCCAGTGGCGCACGTTGAGCTGAGGATGCTCACACTCGCCGGTGATTCTGCCAACAACTATTGCGTCGTTCTCAGCACGCATCTTGTGAACAAGCATCTGCGTAAAAGGCGAAGATATGTGAAGCCTCCTATGGCAGTCGTCAATAAATCCATTCTGGGTCTGTGCCCATTTCAGCGTTATGTATGGACGCTTCTTGCTATGATATGTAAAAAAACTGCGATTTATATCTTGGCATTCTTCTTCAAGCACACCAACCTTAACTTCAATGCCAGCCTCGCTTATCCGCTTTATTCCGCGACCTTGCACCTTTGCAAAAGGGTCAAGACAACCTACTACGACGCGTCTTACTCCCTTGCTTACAATCAAGTCGGCACATGGGGGAGTCTTTCCGTAGTGAGCACATGGTTCAAGACTAACATATACAGTTGCTTCTGGCAGCAGATGCTCATCCTCTTTTTTAACGCTGCGAAAAGCATTAACCTCAGCATGGGCTTCGCCGCAACGTATGTGATAGCCCTCACCTATTATCCTGCCGTCGGCAACAATCACAGCCCCGACCATCGGATTAGGCCTTGCCTCGTTCCTTCCGCAACAAGCCAGTTGCAGACAACGCATCATGTATTTCTCGTCTGTTGTCATAATCGAAGATAATTGATTGGCAAAGTTAAGAAAAATAAAAGTTATAAGCACACTTTTACATCAAAAAAAATCCTCAAGCATCATGTATGACACTTGAGGACGGGAAATAATCTTATTCAAGTTTCGCAAATGCTCAACTTGTTAGTCTATAAGGTTTTGACGGGAAGTTAGCGCATTATTCTCCCATTTCGTTTGAATATCCGCTACCGTCCTGTATGTCATCGCCACCTTCATATTCCATTCTTGGACGTTTATTCTTTGTATTTCCGAAGTTCCATGTCAGCGTAACATTAACACGACGACCCTTGCGGAAGAATTCTGAAGAGCGGAAGAAAGCGTCTGTCTCGGTAACATTGCGCCATTTTCTTGTATTGAAGATGTCGCGGCAGTTAACTGACAGCATTAGTTTTTTGTTGAAGAAACTCTTTCGCGCACCCAAATCAACACTGTAGTTTGGCTTCCTATAGCCCTGAGTGATAACCTGACGCGCACGATAGTCGCCTGTCACTTGGAATGTAATGTCGTAAGGAAGCATGATGCTTGCCTGCATTCTTGCATTCCATGTGAAGTTGTGGTCGCTCTCGCCTGTAACTGTATATCCGTCAACCACATGAGTAAAACCGTCAAGATGATAGTAGTAGGCATTGGCTGTGGTAGTAAGGTCGAGTATTCTGAACAGCTTGTTCTTCAAAACAACCTCAACACCCGAACTTGTACTCTCTGAAACGTTCATGTTTGTCTGATACATCATGCCGTCGGCTGCCTGCCATTTTATGCGCTGAATAACGTCTGTTGTTGGACGATAGTAAGCACTGACAAGCAGAGAGTGTCCAGTCCAAGTCTTCAGATAGTTGAGAGAGAATGAGTTTGAGAATTCTGGAGTTAGTTGTGGGTTACCAAACTCTATCATAGAGGCATCGCGAGTATTCCTGAATGAGTTAAGTTCTCCACCCCAAGGACGACGCAGACGGCGTGTATAGTTCAACTGAAACTGCTGTGTAGGTGTAATCTGATATGACATGAAAACACTTGGGAAGAGCTGGAAATAATCTTTCTTGAATGGCACATCACGCTTGTCGGCATCATATTCCTGCTCCCATGTATAGCTTTCGGTGTTTACTTTCCAATACTCTCCGCGCAGACCTGCCATCAGTCCGAACTTACCGAAGTTGCCTGTGAGTGTTGCATAGAGTGCGTGAACATCCATATCGTAGATGAAACGATTGAAGAAGGCACGGTCTTCTACGGCATTATCGCCATTCCATGTATTGTCAACAAAAGAAATCTGCGGAGTATTCTCTTTTGAGAATCTGCCCTGATAACCTGTCTGCAACTTCATTGTCTTTGACAGAGCATTCTCATAGTCTACCTTAAACTCCCAAGAACGGTTGTTTACATTCATCGGACGATACTGATATGAGTAGCCTGTCTGCTGACTTGCCATAACGGTCATTGAGTCGCGATAGTAGTTGTCGTGGGCTGACTTCCACTGATTGAAGTCAAGTTGCACATCAAGAATATGCTTATCTGAGAAGTTGTGACGATAGCCAAATTCGCCATGATACATGTGCATGTTGCCTCTTGACCTCGTGTCTCTGAACATCTGCATATTGTCTTCCAGTTCACCTATTGTGCCATAGTGGTAGAGGGTCTTGCCATAATCATGGAATCGTCCATGCATCATCATTCCTGCAATAGTAAAGTCGTCTTTGCTTGTTGCATGAAGCGTAACACCAGCACGGGTAAAGAGGTTGTTTCCGAAATTATGATTGTTAGAGTTGTATCGCTGATACTGCTTTGAAGCGTAGGTCTCCTGATTGCTTACGCCACCACCCTCGCCTTCACGATGGCGATAACCAATGTTGAGATAGGCATCGAGCAACTTGCTGTTGTAGTTTATGTTACCACTCACGTTAGCACCTCCACGAGTGTCGGCACCTGTCTGAATAGAGCCATAGTAGCCAGCCTTTCGGTCTTTCTTCAGCACAATGTTGATAATGCCCGCAGAGCCTTCTGCCGAGAACTTGGCAGAAGGGTTGTCTATAACTTCTATCCTGTCGATGCTTTCGGCTGGCAACTGCTGTAATATCTGCGCACGGTTGTCGCTGGTCAGTCCGCTTGCCTTTCCGTTTATCCACACTTCAACGCTACTGTTGCCCCTCAACGAGATGTTTCCATCGTTGTCAACTTCCACAGAAGGAATGTTTTCAAGCACATCGCTTGCCGCACCACCTGCATTGGCAATGTCTTGGCTGACATCGAATGACTTGCGGTCTACTTCCAGTTTTACGGCTGAACGCTGACCAGTAACAGTTACTTCGTTGAGCTGGCGAGTGTCCTCCGACATGTATATAGAGGCATAACTCTGCACCGTATGATTACTATTGATAGAGAAATCGCGCTTTATTTCTTTATACCCCATGAACGAAACTACGAGTTCATAAGTGCCTTTAGGCAAATCAACAATATTAAAAGCGCCGTCTTCGTCGGTGATAGCTCCCTTCAGAAATTTTCCGTCTGCCTTATTGTTTACTACAACATTTACATAAGGCATTGGCTCATCGCCCGACTTGTCAAGAATTTTTCCTTTAACAGTGCCTTGAGCTGCAGCTATCACAGCTGTCAGACACATCAATAACAGTAGTGTATATCTTCTTTTCATAATGTATTTATTCCATCATCTCGCTTATAGATGATATAGTTTTGAGCTGCAAAAATAGTGAAAAGCCACGTAACTGACAAACAAGTTCAGAACATTTAACGTATGTTGTTGTCAGTTAGTGGCTTTTCACTATTTACAGCCTATTATTGGCTTATCCTTTATGTCATTTTCCTACGGTCACGAGTCGGGCTGTTCCGTCGGTCTTGCTCTTCACTATATAGACTCCTGCTGGCAGACTGTTGATGTTCTTCATGGTCTTGCCTGTAGCCTTACCGTCAATGGTGTAGACATCTGCTGAATTGGTTTCGTCTGCTGTCTGTAGAGTTATTGCGTTTGGTTCTACATTCTCCATCTCTGCATATTTCATATTTTCAGAAACAAAGAACAAATACCACCACAATGCATTCTCGTAATCTTCTCTATGTCCGTAAGGATAATAGAGCGTACAGTCTTTGCCCAACCCCATGAAACACTGGTCTCCTGCGCTTGCAGGTTCAAGGGTTGGCGATGTGACAACCTTCAGATTGCCGCAGTCGAAGATTCCTTTCTCTCCTATTTTGCTTAGAGCATCTGGCAGGTCTAAACGCGTCAGATGGTGGCAACCTGCTATGGCATAAGCCTCAATCTCACTTACTGTGTTTGGAATCTCTATTTCTCCTTCCTTAAATGGGACAATGCTAATCAGGCGTTTGCCATCAGCCGAATATAGAAGTCCGTCAACATACTTGAACCCATCGCCTTCTTCATTTGTGAGGTTGAGTGACTTGAGCGATGTCAGAGCCCATGCTCCTGTATGTATTTCTTTCAGTTGTGGCAGTGAAAGTTGTTCAAGACTACGGCAGTTATAGAATGCCTTATAAGGCAGTTCGTCGTCGGCTGTTGTGTATTCTTGCCTGTCAGCGATGAGATAAGGTTCGCCTCCGCTCACAATTCGTGCTTCTGATATGTCAAGGCTATAAAGACGACAACCAGTAGAATAGCCTTTCTCGTCGCGTCCTGCCATGTGGCGTATCAGCTTCAGGTCGCTGCTGTTAATCTCTCCCTTTATCTTCAGACTCTGATAGTAGGCATTGTCTGCAACTTCTATGATGTCACTCAGTCCGCCTGCCTCTGTTTCCACTTCTATAGGTTCTACTTCGCTGGCAACGGGTGATACTAAATTATATATCATATCCTGACCTCTGCTGAACTTATAAGTCTCTGGGTTGAGCAAGTCGAGATTGAAATATCCGTCGTCGCGACCATTCCATCCCCAGTTTACATGGACAAGTCCTGTCTCGTCGTATCCATCAAGCACAAAGGCATGACCGCCAACTTCATCATAGCCTGTATAATATATAGGACGGCGGTTGTCAAGTTCAAAGTAGACTTGGTCTATCCAGTCTTGATCAGTAAGACCATAATAAGACAAATAATCGCGAGAGATTCCACCTAAGTTGTCTTCAGAAAATCCGAAATGCTCTACAAGACCATAATAAGCATAATAAGTAGCCGCTCCACTTCCGTCTGTTGCATAGTTCATATTGCTTGCAACACCGACATGATGCATCAGTTTGGCTACAGCAGCACCCTCAACCTCTGTATATGATTGGGTATAGTCGTCTTTCATATTAGCCCAATCGTAGATGCCTTCGCTGAAGTCTACTGTGTCAACAATCTTCTCTCCAGTTGCCTGCAACACTTCTACAGAAGCAGTACCTGTTCCACTTACAGGGAAACGATGGTAGTAGAGAATCTGAGCCAATGCTGTAGCAACACAGCCAGTCACACACTTGCCAGCATTCTCAAAGTTCTGCCAGTCGTCGCCGCTTGTAGTTCCAGTAGGACAATCGTTGTTATATGGTTCCATCTGTCCCCACTTCGTTGTCAGCAACGGGTCTACTCGTGTATCAAATACCTGTTCTTTTATTCGTATGCCTTTCTTGATAACGTCGTCTGCGACCTCCTCAATGGCTTTCATCCACCAATTGAAGCCAGCATTCTTGCTGTCTGCCTCAAAGCGTGTATCGGCATAGCCCAACACCTCTGGCAGCAGGTCGTCGGTAGAAACAATGGCATAACCACCTTCACTATAGCCCAACACAGCAACACTATTGCGCTGTTGTAACAGCATAGGTGCATACTTGCGTGGTGCTTTATTTGCTTGTTTTCCGAAATTAGCATTGATAACTCTTTGTGCTGCTGTCTGCATCTGCCTCTGTGTGCGTGGCTTAGCACCAATGTTGAGCACTGCAACAATAAACAGCATCAACACTCCAACTCGTCTGTAGAAATTCGTTGTTGTCATAATAAAGATAATACCAAATATAGAAAGAATATATAATTGAGGGCTAAAGAATGCCCCTTCAGTTTAATTAGAATGATATAACTCTTGCAAAAGTACAAAAAAATATTATACAAGCAAAATATTAGTGTTTATGAGCCTATAAGTTAACGTGCATTTGAGTTTATAAGTTCCTAAATTTGTGAATTAATAAGTTGGCAAGCAAGGATAACACAAAATCCCTGCTTATGTCAAAACAAAAAAAGACCCGCATACGAAGATGTATACAGGTCTTTAATCTTTGGATTTATACTCATATATTATATTACAAAACGGAATAGATATAAACACTTATTTTACATTAAATTCTAAGACTTTCTCGTCTTCAATATAGCCTTCTAAGTGGTCGTTTATGCTTACGGGGCCAACTCCTGCCGGAGTTCCTGTATAGAGCAGGTCGCCTGTCTTTAGCGTAAAGAAGCGGCTGATATAACTTATTATTTCGTCAACACGGAAAAGCATATCGCTTGAACAGCCCTGCTGAATGGTCTTTCCGTTGATGTCGAGATGGAAATGTATGGCCTGAATGTCGCGATATCGGTCAATAGGCATCCATTTTCCTATGACAGCCGAGCCATCGAAACCCTTGCTTATCTCCCAAGGATGTCCCGCTTTCTTCAGTCGTGCCTGCAAGTCGCGGGCAGTGAAGTCAATACCGAGAGTAACGGCATCGTAGTAGCGATGGGCAAACTGCTGAGGAATACTCTTGCCCAAGCGGCATATTCTAACGACAAGTTCTGTTTCATGGTCGATGCGTCCCATCTCTTCTGGCAGGAAAAACGGTTTTCCATCTTTCAGCAATGCCGAATCAGCCTTTGTGAAAATGACAGGTTCCGCAGGACGGTCGGGCTTTCTGCCCATTTCCTCATTATGCTTGGCATAGTTCATTCCTATTGCAAATATCTTCATATCTTATTGGTTTGAATGATTAGTTATTTGTTTGTTCAATAATTATTACAAGAGCCTTCTTGTTATTCAATGGCAAAGACAATAAAAGACTGTCATTAAACAAAATTGGGCTTACCCTATCAGATGAATAAGAGTAAGCCCAACCATTAAAGTATGCATTGTTATTATTATTCAGATGCTAATGTGAAGCGCTTGAAGTCAACAATCTTCAATTCATTGTCTTGCTTCTTCAGCCATTCAGAAACGCTTGCCTTGTCGCCGTCGCCGAACTGGAATTCCTGGTCAACGAGACAGTTTTCCTTGAAGAACTTCTTCAGACGACCCTGTGCGATGTTCTGAATCATCTGCTCTTTGAGGTTTGCAGTTGCCTGAGCAGCAACGTCTTCCTTAATCTTGCGGATTTCCTCAGCCTGAGCCTCAGTGATGTTACCCTTAGCGATACCTTCTGCGATGTGCTCTTCATTCTCTGCAATGTAGAGGTTGAAGCCAGCCTTGCGGAGTGCATTCTCTACAGCCTTCTGAACCTGCTCGAGCTTAGTCTTCTCAACAGCAGTCTTCAACTCAGAGTCAACAACTTCCTGTGGAACGCTCTTTTCATCGAGAGCAACTGGTTTCATAGCAGCAACCTGCATAGCAACCTTGTGTCCTTCTTCAGCAGCAGGCTTGTTTGTCTGAACCATTGTGCAGAGAGTGTGACGACCCATGTGGTCGTAAACTTCGATGTTATCGCCTTCGAGTACGAGATAACCATCAAGTTCCATCTTCTCACCTGTGATACCAGAGCGATGAGTTACAGCGTCTTGAACTTTCTGACCGTCAGCCAGTGTAAGTTCCTTAACTTCCTCAATGCTCTTGCAACGATTCTCAACGGCAGCGTCGAGGATGCTCTGTGTCAGTGCAATGAAGTCTGCTCCGTTAGCAACGAAGTCAGTTTCACACTTCAGGGCAATCATAGCAGCAAAGCCGTCAACAGACTTAACGAGTACACAACCGTTAGAAGTTTCGCGGTCAGAACGCTTAGCAGCGATAGCCAGACCACGCTCACGGAGAATTTCCTTAGCCTTATCGAAGTCACCTTCAGCCTCAGTGAGAGCCTTTTTTACATCAGCCAAACCTGCGCCAGTCATTGCGCGAAGTTTCTTTATATCGTCAATTGAAATAGCCATAATGATTTCTGATAATTAAAATTGTGAATAAAAAAATGTTATTAAAGTCTTCACGTTAGTCCAAAAAGGAACTAACGTGAAGTTTTTGTTATGCTTCTGCGAGCAGATTATTCAGCTTTAGGAGCCTCTTCCTCTGCCTTAGGAGCCTCTGCTGGAGTTTCTTCCTTAGCAGGAGTCTCTTCCTTGCGAGCCTTACGAGCGCGGCGTGGACGAGCCTCAGCAGCCTCTTCACTCTGTTCAGCTGCAGCTTTCTCATCAGCCTTTTCAATCTTACGCTCTTCGATTCCCTCAGCAATGGCAGCGCAGCATGCGCCCAAGATTACTTCGATAGAATCTTTTGCATCGTCGTTAGCAGGGATGATGAAATCAATGCCATTAGGGCTTGAGTTAGTGTCAACGATACCGAACACAGGGATACCGAGACGATTAGCCTCTCTTACGGCGATGTTCTCTTTCATAACGTCAACAACGAAGAGTGCAGAAGGCAGACGGTTGAGGTCAGCGATACTGCCAAGGTTCTTCTCCAACTTAGCACGCTGGCGAGAAATCTGAAGCAACTCGCGCTTAGAGAGGTTAGAGAAAGTACCATCGTTCATCAGTTTGTCGATATTAGCCATCTTCTTAACAGCCTTGCGGATTGTTGGGAAGTTGGTGAGCATACCGCCTGGCCAGCGCTCTGTAACATAAGGCATGTTAACGCTTGTAGCCTTTTCTGCGATGATTTCCTTTGCTTGTTTTTTAGTAGAAACGAACAGGATTTTCTTTCCTGATTTGGCTATCTGCTTCAGAGCGTCAGCTGCTTCATCGATTTTAGCAACAGTCTTGTGCAGATCTATGATATGAATGCCATTGCGCTCCATGAAGATATAAGGAGCCATAGCTGGATTCCATTTGCGGCGGAGGTGTCCGAAGTGGCAACCTGCCTGGAGTAACTGGTCAAAATTTGTTCTTGCCATGTTGTTTAATTTCTTTTTTTGTTTACTTTCCTTTTAGTTCTTTTCGTTAGAGCCAACCAATAAGTAATTGATGTTTACCATTCGGCTTTTCATCAAGTCATACTGGTTTGGATGCTAAACTGTTCAGCTTCTGATATGGATATATAATATGTAATATCCAGAAGAGATTAACGCTTGCTGAACTGGAAGCGACGACGAGCCTTTGGCTGTCCTGGCTTTTTACGCTCAACCTTACGAGAGTCGCGTGTGAGGAAGCCTTGAGTCTTCAGAGTTTTCTTGTCTTCAGCGTTCACTTTAACGAGAGCGCGAGCGATGGCTAAACGAAGAGCCTGGCTCTGTCCAGTGAAACCGCCACCATCGAGGTTGGCTTTGATGTCATATTTCTCAGCAACTTCGAGCAACTCCAGTGGTTGCTTAACTACATACTGCAGTATTGCTGAAGGGAAATATTCTGTAAGATCTCTCTTGTTAATAGTGATCTTGCCTGTTCCTTCGGTCATGTATACGCGTGCTACTGAGCTTTTGCGACGACCTATTGCGTTTATCATTTCCATCTTTTTGCTTATTTATACTGGTTAATATCAATAGCCTTTGGCTTCTGAGCCTCGTGCTTGTGTTCTGTACCCTCATAGATATAGAGGTTTTTAAGCAGAGAGCGACCTAAAGGACCTTTAGGAAGCATACCCTTTACGGCGTGACGCAGGATGCGCTCAGCACCGTCTTTCTTTGTGCGCAGGCTTGCTGGTGAGTTGAAACGCTGTCCACCTGGATAGCCAGTGTAGCGTGTGTAGACCTTGTCGGTTTCTTTCTTACCAGTGAAAACCACTTTCTGAGCATTGATGATAATGACATTGTCTCCGCAATCAACATGTGGAGTGAATGTAGGCTTGTATTTTCCGCGCAGCAGTTTTGCAACTTTTGAGCAGAGACGGCCAACCACCTGGTCGGTAGCGTCGATTACAACCCACTCTTTCTTGGCTGTTTCCTTATTAACGGAAAGAGTCTTGTAACTTAAAGTGTTCATCTTAAAATTTAAAATTTACTACTAAAAAACGTTTTTATTCATTTACCTTGTACGAACGATTCACTAACCATGATGTTCGGCCAAAAACACCACTATTAACACTTTCGCACACAGGGGCCTAAGATTCCCCTTAAATAATCGGACTGCAAAAGTACGCTTTTTATTCCTATTAGATGTACCTTTGCAGTCCTTTAAATATTATTTTTAAAATAGATTAACAGTTTTTATAACAATTAGTGGACAAAACTGTCAACTTCTGCATTATTCTGAGCAGTGGCAGCCACTTGGCTTTTTGCGGATGTAGTGATTGTAGGCTGCATAAAGCAGCAGCAGCGTAAGCACAACGGTACAAATCCATTGCACTGGTGTTCCGCTCTCCTCGCAGCAAGAATACTGTTGCAAGGCTGTTGTAAACCAACTGCGGGGCAGCAGATAGTCTATTACTGCAGCAGCAGCCACGGCACCTCCAATGATTGAAATGAGGTAGGCAGCGAGGGTCTTCCATCCTAAACGGTGTCGAATGATTAGTATTGACGCCATGTTGGCGGCTGGACCTGCCATGAGCAGTACAAGTCCTGCACCAGGTGTAAGTCCCTTCAGCATTAGTGCTACGGCAATAGGGATGCTGCCTGTTGCACATACATACATAGGAATGCTGATGGCGAGGACAAGAATGATAGAGAGCCATGTATTGTCCTTGAATATTGCAAACCAGTCATCTGGCACTGCTACGGTTATTATGGCAGCAATCACTATACCAATGACGAGCCACTTACCTATATCGTCTATCATGTCGACGAAAGCATAGCGCAATGCTACTCCCATCTTTTGGAAGAATCCTTTCTTCTCTTTGTCACTTTCATTATGGCAACAGCAGTGACTTTCTTCATGGTGACAGCAGCAATGCTCTTCTTCATGCTTTGGTTCTTCATGGTGACAGCAGCAATGCTCATCTTCATGCTTTGGTTCTTCATGGTGACAGCAGCAATGCTCATCTTCATGCTTTGGTTCTTCATGATGACAACAGCAATGCTCATCATCATGCTTAGTCTCTTCATGATGGCAGCAGCAATGGTCTTCGGCAGAGTCATATTCCCCATTTGCCGAACCCTCATTATCGCATTTAACTACCTGATTGACAAGTTGTCCTCCGAAAAGAGCCGTAAACAAAGCCACTATCGGACGAATGATTGCAAAAGGAAGCCCCATAAGCGAATATGTAGCCACTATCGAGTCAACGCCCGTCTGCGGCGTTGCGATAAGGAACGACACGACAGCACCTTTCGAGGCTCCTTCTTTTCGCAGCGACATTGCAGTAGGTATGACACCGCACGAGCAAAGCGGCAGCGGAATGCCAAGCAGCGCAGCATTGATAACGGAGCGGATGGAGTTTTTAGACAAATACTTTGAATAGAGTCGTCCTGGAATAAAAGCGTGCATTATACCTGCTATGAAGAAACCCAAGAGCAGATAGGGCGACATCTCGTTTAGTAAATGAATGATTTCGTTAAGCATAATATTTTTAATTTATCGGTCTTCAACCATATTTTCAGATATTTTTTCAATTCATCTGAATAATGGCTGTTTTTTGTTTTACGATGCAAAAATAAGGAGTAAATTCCACTTCTCGAAACCTTTTTCATAAAAACATCACTTCTTTGCGACTGAGTGGCAAAAGGATTGACAAGTAGATAGCTTAAAAGCATTATCATAATCATAAAGTTTTGTAAGTGCTCTGCTTGAATTATATTTTCTTTATATGCAGATTCTTTTTTTCTACTTAAAGTGAAGGAAAAGGGAGGGGTGTGATAGTTCATAGTGCATAGTCTTTGTTAGTGCATAGTGCATAATGCATAGTTGTTTTGTTGACGAGTTAATTCATTAATCATTAATCTTTCATACTTTATCATCCACGATGCCCTTGCATCGTGTAGACACACTCCTCAGTCACTTCGTGACAGCTCCCCTAAACTTAGGAGAGCAATTACTGCTTACAAACTGTAAGCTCCAAAATCAGCCCGATTTTTTGACGAAAAAAGTAAAAAATCTTGACAAACGGAATTTTAATTCTAGAGAAAGATTTTCCGTTTGGCACGAGGTGAAATGCTAAAAAGCGTTTAATTGTTAATCAATCGGCTTAAACTATGTAAACGAACATAAGGAATGAAAAAGTGAAAGGTGTCCTTTCGCGATGCGAAACGTGGCATATCGCAGTGCGATATGTGGCATATTGCAGTGCCAAAGGTGCCCTTTCACACTGCGAAAGATGCCCTTTGACTTTTTTAACACTTATGAATTCTGAGGCGAATCCTATAATGTATTGATATTGAACGATTTACTAAAAAGAGCGAAAAGCTGCCAAATACTCGCATATTTTGCAACTTTGTTTTTCTCGGTCGTAAATTTTTAAGTTATTTGCAGGGTTAGTTAATCAATTTTTTACCCAACTCCCCCTTGTTTTTTGCAAGTTTTCCTCCCAGCAAAGGCAAGAAAAGAAAAACTGCTTTCAATTTGAAAGAACTTTAACGGGAACGTTAACTTTATCATTAATGCTACCTTTTTGAAAGGTGACAAATAGTATGAAGATTTTGACAAAATAAGGTAAAAAACGCGTGCTAATTTTACAATGTTAACGTTAACGGGAGCCTTAACTTGTTTACTAAGTTGACGAGTTGACAAGTAAACAAGTTGATAGGTAATGCAAAAACTTCACTCGTTTGGTTTGAAAAGGTCTGAAAACTTTTGAAGTCTTACGAAACTGAAACTTGCGAAAGCGCAGCCTAATAGCTAAAAACTTAAAAACTCATAAACAAATACGCACATCACAATAAATAATTAAGAATTGCGTTATTATTATAAGTGTTTTCACAGTAAGGTGTAGTAGTCAGCAGACTATTACCGATTTGTTGTCTACAGACATTACTATTTTATGAATCAGAAAATGAAAAGAATATTTATATCCGCAATACTGCTAACGGTCTGCATGATATCTATGGCGCAGACAAAGCGGTTTTTCAACCTTACGGCAGAAGAAGTAAAAATAGACTCGCTGCTGCCCCACTTCAGCCATACATTCCCATTGCACGGACAGTATGCTGACTCGGTATATACAGTGAGCATACGCTATCCCGAATTTATTGACATGAGCAAGACCGACATTGCACGCTACGATTCAATTTCGGGACAGCCTCTGCCAGAAATGCCTGTCATTGAGCAGTTTGTCAGCGTAAACCGCCGCGAGGGACAACTCGACGTTAATTTCCTTCCGCTCGTAATGCGCAACGGCAAACCGCAGATTCTTGTCAGTTTCATGCTCAACATAGAGTCGCAGCCGTTGAAACGTTCTATCAGAAAAGCCAACAGGCAGCAGGCTGAGACTAAGGGCAACCGCTATGCCGAGCACTCTGTGCTGGCACAAGGACGATGGGCTAAGATTCGCATACCTGCCAACGGCATCTACCAGATAACCGAAGCCCTCGTCAGTCAGGCTGGCTTCAGCGACATCAACAGAGTGAAAATCTACGGCTATGGCGGCAACTTGCAGAACGAACAACTCATAGCCAGCGAACTTGTTGAGACTGACGACCTGAAGGAAGTTCCTACATACAAGGTTGGCAACCGCCGCCTGTTCTACGGAAAAGGCCCTGTTTCATGGTCGGCAAACGACAATAAGCGCATACGCAATCCATATTCCGACTACGGATACTACTTCCTCACTCAGACCGACAGCGAGCCGCAACTCGTTGACTCTACCGCATTTGTCAGTTCATTCTATCCTGCACAAGAAGACTTTCACACCCTGCACGAAGTAGACAACTTCGCATGGTATCATGGAGGCAGAAACCTCTACGAGAACGACCCTATAACGGCAGGCAAGACTAAGACATGCCAGATGAATACGCCGACAGGAGTAAGCAGCGGCGAACTTTTTATAAACATGAGTGGCGAAGGTGGAACAAGCGTAGAAGTGATGCTCAACGACTCCGTTATCGGCATTGTAAACATCTCTGCTTACAACCTTATGCGGGCTGGTATAACGGGCAGAAGCTACAATGTGTACAACCTGAAAGAAACTAACACCGTAAGCATCAGACACAATTCTGGCGGAACAGCGCGACTGGACTATATCGACATCCGCTTCACGAAGCCAAGACCCGCTAAATCGCTAACCACAGCACAGTTTCCAACGCCTGAGTATGTTCACAACATAACTAACCAAGACCTGCACAGCCATCCACAGGCAGACATGGTGATAATAATACCAACATCGCAACGGCTGCGCTCGCAGGCAGAGCGGCTGGCTTCGTTCCACGAGTCGCACGACTCACTGCGAGTTAACATAGTGCCAGCCGATGAACTCTATAATGAGTTTTCGAGTGGTACACCCGATGCCAATGCCTATCGCCGCTACATGAAAATGCTCTACGACAGAGCTGAAAACGAGAAGGACATGCCTAAATCGCTCCTTTTGTTTGGCGACGGAGCATGGGACAACCGCATGCTAAGCAGCGACTGGCGCACTACTTCACCTGACGACTTTCTGCTATGCTTTGAGAGTGAGAACTCTGTAAGCGAATATGAGTGCTACATCAACGACAGTTGGTTTGGAACTCTCGACGACGAGGAAGGAATTAGTGCTACGAGCCGCGACAAGGTAGATGTCGGTGTGGGCAGATTTCCTGTCCGAAACGAGGAGGAAGCACGCACCATGACCGACAAAACCATAAACTACATAGCCAACAAGAACTCTGGCGACTGGCAGAACATAATAATGTTTATGGGCGACGACGACCCTAAGCCTGGTCAGGTAAACTTACACATGGAAGACATTGACGATGTGGCAGAAAAGGTGATAAAGGCACACCCAGCCTACATGGTAAAGAAAGTGATGTGGGATGCCTACAACCGCGAAACGTCGTCTACTGGCAACCGCTATCCCGACATAGAGATACTGGTCAAGCAGCAGCAAGCCAATGGCGCTCTCATCATGAACTATGCCGGACACGGCAGCGAATCGAGCATGTCGCATGAGCGTGTACTCGTGCTCGACGACTTCAAGAATTTCCAGAACTCCAACTACCCTATCTGGGTCATCAATGCCTGCGACATTATGCCTTTCGACTCCAACATGCAGACCATAGGCGAAGAAGCAGTGCTGAACAAGCGAGGTGGGGCTGTGGCAGTCTACAGTACGGCAAGAACCGTATATGCCCCAAACAACAAGAAGATGAACAGCAAATTCATGGAGTATGCCTTGAGCCTTGACGGCAACGGCAAACCGCTGACGCTCGGCGAGGCTATTCGTCTTTCGAAGAACAACATCATCGGACGAGCAATCAACGACATACACTATCATCTGCTTGGCGACCCTGCCATGACACTACACCTGCCAACCTACGACATCGTAATCGACACGATAAACGGAGTAGCAATCGGCAACGGACTGTCAGAGTCAGAATATCCTAAGCTGAAAGCAGGAACGGTTGCAAGCATAAGCGGACACATTGAGTATAACGGCATGCCTGTTGACGACTTCAACGGACAGATGACTTCAACCGTAAGAGACACAAAGGAAACAATAGTCTGCAAGAAAAACAATCCTCAGCAGACTTCAAAGCCTTTCACATACACCGACCGTCCGAAGACTCTATTCAATGGTTCAAACGACGTAAAGAACGGAAAATTCTCGTTCACATTCGCCGTACCATTAGACATAAACTATGCTGACGGAACAGGACAGGTAACAGTACATGCCACAAGTTCAGACCACCGCCTGACGGCTCACGGTATGAGCGAGAAGTTCATGATAGGCGGAACGGGCGACATGAGTAACGACTCAATAGGTCCGTCAATCTATTGTTACCTCAACAGCCCGTCGTTTGTTGACGGAGGAGACGTGAACTGCACACCTTACTTCGTTGCGCAGATAACCGACAAAGACGGAATAAATGCATCGGGAACAGGCATTGGCCACGACATGGAACTGATTATTGACGGCGACATGATGAAGACCTATTCGCTCAACGACAACTTCCGCTTCGACTATGGCAGTTATACAACAGGCAGTACATATTATTATATACCAGAACTGGAACCTGGCCGCCACCAACTGAAGTTCCGAGTATGGGATGTGCAGAACAATTCTTCTACAGCCCAACTCTCATTCAATGTTGTCAAAGGACTGCAACCTACACTATACAGCGTAGACTGCACCAACAATCCTGCTACTACCACTACGACATTCATCATAAACCACGACAGGATGGGCAGCCAGATGGATGTTACTATAGAAATATTCGACACAGCAGGCAGACTGCTATGGCGACACAACGAAGGCGGAGTGGCTACCGACACAGCATATACCATAGACTGGGATTTGACCGTAAACGGCGGACAACGACTCCACACAGGCGTCTATCTCTATCGCGTACTGATAAGCAGCGACGGCAGCACACAGGCATCAAAAGCAAAGAAATTGATAATAATAGACAATAAATAAGCATATTCTGCGTTTATTCTTTACTGACAATACAAAAAAATCACATTTTCTCAGACAATGAAAAAGAAAGCACTATACATCACACTGGTGTTAGCCCTGACTTCTATATGCGCAAAAGCACAGGACAAGACCGACTTCTTTAACCCTATCAACACTTCAGTAACTTCACAGTCAATTGCACCAGACGCGCGTGCTGCGGGTATGGGTGACGTTGGTGTTGCTACCGACCCTGACGTGGTTTCGCAATACTGGAATCCTGCAAAATATCCATTCACTATCTCGCGTGCCGGCGTAGCTCTGAACTACACACCATGGCTGCGTCAGCTGGTTAGCGACATGGACCTTGCCTACCTTGCTGGATACTATCGCATTGGCGACTATTCTGCTGTCAGCGGTTCGTTGCGCTATTTCTCTCTTGGTGAAGTATTCACAAGCACTTCGGTTGACGGTGGTACCGACATGACGATAAACCCATACGAAATGTCGCTCGATGTTGCTTACTCACTAATGCTGTCTGAGAAATTCTCACTCGGTGCGGCTGTACGATGGATTTATTCAGACCTCACCTACAACTACACTGACGACACATCACCTGGTTCTGCCTTTGCTGCCGACCTGTCTATGTACTATCAGAACTACATAAATATTGGCGCACGCGAGTGTCAGTTGGGTCTCGGTATGAACATCTCCAACATTGGTTCTAAGATTAAATTCGGCGGAAGTCAAGACAGTGAGTTTATTCCAACAAACTTGCGTCTGGGAGCTTCGCTCATGATTCCTGTTGACGAATACAACCGCTTTACCATAGCAGCCGATGCTAACAAACTGCTTGTACCTACCTATCCTAAGCAGGAGGAGGGTGAAAGTCCTGAAGCTTATCAGCAGAGAGTGCAGAAAGACTACTACGAGATTTCGAGCATCAGCGGTATTTTCAAGAGTTTCGGCGATGCTCCACGCGGATTCAGCGAGGAGTTAGAAGAAATTCAATGGAGTGTTGGTGCAGAATATGTATATCATGACCAGTTTGCAATTCGTGCAGGCTACCATCATGAAAGCGAGAACAAAGGTAACAGAAAGTACTTCACTGTAGGTGCAGGCTTCAAGATGAGCGTTTTCTCTCTTGACGCTGGTTATGTAATAGCAACTGCTAAGAGTAACCCGCTCGACCAGACACTCCGCTTTACCCTTTCTTTCGACATGGACGGAATAAAGGACTTGTTCAGAAGAAGATAATTTCTCGTGCTGGCTAATGATATTGTGAACAACAAAAAACATGGAGAACAGCAATTCTAATCAGGTTTCTTCTAATAGAAAGGGAACGGGCATTGGCTTCCGTATAGGCTATGGCTACGATGTCCACCAACTCGTAGAGGGCAGAGACCTCTGGCTTGGAGGTATAAGGATAGAACACACTTGCGGCCTGCTGGGACACAGCGATGCTGACGTACTGATACATGCCATCTGCGATGCCATTTTAGGTGCTGCAAATATGCGCGACATAGGCTATCACTTTCCCGACACAGCAAAAGAAACCGACGGCATTGACAGCAAGATCATACTCAGAAAGACTGTTGAACTCATTAGAGAGGCGGGCTATGAGATTGGAAACATTGATGCAACGGTATGTGCTGAGCGGCCTAAGCTGAATCCGCACATTCCGCAAATGGCAGAGACAATGGCTGAAGTGTGTCAGATTTCTCCATCTCAGATTTCTATAAAAGCCACGACAACAGAGCTGCTTGGCTTCACAGGCAGGCAAGAAGGAATGTCGGCTTCGGCTGTAGCACTTATTTATCAAGTATAAGTCTTTTCCGAAAATGGAATCTCTCGACGATTACATATTGCAGCACATCGACCCCGAAGGCGACTATCTCTATAGGCTATATCGTGCAACCAATGTTCAGTTGCTGCACGGACGCATGGCGAGTGGACACCTTCAAGGCAGGTTGCTCAAGATGCTTGTAAGAATGATTCAGCCAAAGAACATTCTCGAAGTCGGCACCTTTAGCGGATATAGTGCAATTTGCTTGGCTGAAGGGCTTGATGACAGCGGAAGGTTATATACTTTTGAGATAAACGATGAACAAGAGCCATTCACTCGCCCATGGATTGAACAATCGCCTGTTGCCGACAAGATAGACTTCCGCATTGGCGATGCCATAACCGAAGCACAAAAACTCGGAATTGTCTTCGACATGGTTTTTATTGATGGCGACAAACGCACTTACGTTGAGACTTATGAAATGGCAATGTCGGTATTAAGAAAAGGCGGATTTATCATTGCCGACAACACTTTGTGGGACGGACACGTGGTAGACCATGCCTACAACAAAGACCAACAGACTGTAGGGATAGAGAAATTCAACGACCATGTAGCTGCCGACGAGAGAGTGGAAAAAGTTATTCTGCCTCTACGCGACGGACTCACACTTATAAGGAAAAAATAGCACGAAGATGTTTAGTGCTATGTGAATAACAACAAAACAAGCACTATCAACTATAAACAAAAAAATAAAGCCATGACTAAAAATGAATAGTCATGGCTTTATTATGGTTCATCCCCGAATTGCGTTGGTTTTGTCATGTAGTCCGAGCAGTAGCAGTGTGAAATACTCATCATCTCTATAGCCATATGCTCTTCTCTTCATTACCTTTATCTTATTGTTGATACCTTCCAG
>Ga0256405_10001235_pt1 | contig 72132 bp, 61 predicted proteins | sample RumenRJG_02DNA_FD_189096 | JGI IMG/M metagenome (GOLD analysis project Ga0256405, IMG submission 189096) | Bovine rumen microbial communities from Lethbridge, Alberta, Canada - RJG_02 | ecosystem: Host-associated > Mammals > Digestive system > Stomach > Rumen | place: Canada: Alberta...
TGACATGAACCCCGAAAGTTAGACAAAAAACTTTCGGGGTTTTGTTATGTACAAAAAGTATACTTATGAAGATAGACTCAAGTATATGGATATGCTTGAGGTAGGATATAGCATAAACTATATTCAGACTCATTATGGTATAAATCATCATTTACTCAATTCTTTATGGATTAAATACCAAAAAGAAGGTGCCTCTGCTCTCGTAAAGAAGAAAAATATCAGGGCTGATGGATTATTCAAAGAAAAAGTTGTTCGTGATATAGAAACAAATCACATACCTTTGTATGAGGCGACCCTAAAATATGATGTGAGTGCAAGCCGTTTATCATTTTGGCTAAAGCTAGCCCGTGAACAAGGATATGAAGCTCTCTATCAAATGAAACCAAGAGGTCGCCCGCCAAAAGATATGGGAAGGCCCAAGAAAAAGAAACCAGAGGAGATGACAGAACTGGAGAGGCTCAGATATGAAAATGAGCGTCTCCGGGCTGAGAATGCTCTGCTAAAAAAAGTGAGGGCCTTAGTCGAAGAAAGGGAAGCCCGTCTGCGCGCGATTGGGCGGAAGCCATCGAAGAACTAAGGCCGGAACACAACCTTGACCTCCTTCTGGAGCTCAAGAAGATGGCTCGTTCAACTTTTTACTATCACATAAAGCGTCTTGGAAAGTCTGACGGCTATGATGCTGTAAGAGAGCGTATATGTGCCATATACGACAAGCATCGTGGTCGATACGGCTATCGGCGAATTACTGCTCAGCTGCATAATGAGGGTCTTGAGATCAACCATAAGACAGTCCAGAAGCTTATGGTACAGATGTCGCTGAAGGCCAAAATAAAGAAGCAGCATTATCGCTCATATAAAGGCGAGCTGGGTAAGGTCGCCCCAAATGTCATCAACAGAGACTTTAAAGCCTCGGCTCCGGACCAGAAATGGACTACAGATGTCACTCAAGTGAAAATAAAGGACAGAAAGATATATCTCTCGCCAATCTTAGACATGTTTAACGGGGAAATAGTCTCCTATACGATATCAAATAGTCCTGACCTGAAGATGGTTATCACGATGCTGGACAAAGCCTTCAAGAAAAGAGATGTTCAGGGAAACCTGATCTTCCACTCTGACCAGGGATGGCATTACCAACATAAAAGGTATCAGAAAGCTCTTGAAGACAGGCATATAATCCAGAGCATGTCGAGAAAGGGCAATTGCCTGGATAATGCCATAATGGAGAACTTTTTTGGAATAATGAAGGAAGAGCTGCTATATTTGCAGGAGTGGGACTCTATTGATAGGTTTAAAATAGAACTGAGGAAATATATCCGATACTACAACAACGATAGAATCAAACTGAGGTTAAATGGAAAGAGCCCGGTACAATACCGAGCTCTATTCCAATCATAAGCCTCCAAAATAATGTTAAACCGTCCAACTTTTGGGGGTCACATCAAAGCCAGGGCTTTTCCTTTTATTTGACTGCCTTTGATCTCAGATACTTCTGGAGCTGGCCCGCTTCCGAGAAATCATATTTTTTGCGGCAATAGTCAATCCAGTTCAGCGCCAGTTCTGTGTTTCCTAGCATCTGGCAGGCCACTGCGATGTTGAAAGCCGCGCAAGACGCTTTTACAGAGTCTTTGTCTTCAGCCAGCGGAAGCCAGCCTTTGACTGCTTCTTCCCACTTGAAGTCCATGGCGTTCTTGTATGCGCTGTGCCATTTTTCATCTGAAGGGTAATCTACAAGCATCCATTCCTCGGTTTCCCAGGTAGTGCTGATGCTTTCGGCTATCTTTCTTCCTAAAAGATGCATGAAAAGAGAATCGTTCTCCTTGAGGAAGGAAGCCACATAGGATTGCGTATAGCTTCCGTCAGGCCCCTCTGGTATCCTGATCATCAAGGTATCTTTGAACAGCTTGCTATAGACGGTTTCTTCAGAAATGGCATTGTAGATGTCCAGGTGGGCTTTTACCGGCATCCTTCCGAAAAACATCGGGCTTCCACCCTGCAAACTTCTTGCAACCCTCAGGTCTTCTGTTTCTATATCGCTGAGGAGGAGTAAGTAATGGCTTCCGGTAGCAAGCATCAGCTGTTCCAGATACAGAGTGTCTTTTGTTCCCGAATACTCTTCGGCAGGGATGGTGAAAGCGCCAACGCTGCCATCCTCTATGGCATTGTAGATTTCTATGGCACGTGCTGTTCCCCTGGCGATTTCAGCAGCCAAAAGACTGTCTTTGGAGTTCTTGTTGTAGGTGGCCACAACAGATGCAGACTGGTCCATAACCTCAAAAGTGAAGTCTTTAGGCTGCATTACATCCACATCAAACAACATTGCCTGCGGTGTAGCGCACCCGGCCAGGATAAAAGCCGCGAAATAAAGCAGCGGTTTGTATTTATGGAGAATCCTTTTCATAAAAGAATCGTTTAATGACCAATTAAAGTATGTTCAGGCTCTGCTCCCTTATTTTTTCAAGTTCGTCTTTCATCCTCACTACCAAAGCCTGTATTGAGGCGTCGTTGGCTTTGCTGCCAAGGGTGTTTATCTCCCTGCCCATCTCCTGGACGATGAATCCCAGCTTCTTCCCGGCCAGCGGTTCGTTCTTTATGGTATCCATAAAATACTTGCAGTGCTGCTCCAGCCTGACCTTCTCCTCGTTGATGTCCAGTTTTTCCACATAGAAGACCAGTTCCTGCTCCAGCCTTTCCGGATTGGCCTGGATTCCGGCGTTGTCCAGTTTCTGGCGGAGCCTCTCCTTTATGGCAGGAACCCTCTTGACATCAAGCTTTTTCACTTCCTCAAGGTAGGACAATATGTTGGCGACCCTGCCCGTAACGTCAGCAGAGAGGGCCTTTCCCTCAGCGGCTCTGTAGGAATTGATCTTTTTTATCGCCGATGAAATGGCCTTGTCTATCTTTTCCCAATCAGCGGCACTGATCTCGTATTGCTTGGTTTCCATAACTTCCGGCATCCTGAGAATGGACGCCATCAGCAAGGAGTTGCTTATGGAATCCCCGAGGGAGGCGGCAAGGTCATCCATCCCGGTATCTTCATAGGTCAGCCCCGCATCACTGTAAACCGGGAAATAAACTTTCGGGTTCACATTTTTTGCAGGAGGAAGTTTTTTCTGGACGTCCTTTACCTGTCCGAGGATGCTCAGAGCAGCCTTGGCATTTATCTGCTTGCCGGCGGCAGGGTTCTTCATCTCCAGGCTCAGGGAAAAGTCTATGCTTCCCCTTACCAGTTCATTGGCAAGAAGTTTCCTGATTTCCAACTCCTTGTCTTTTGGTATTATCTGGCTTTTTACGCTTATGTCCGCATTCTTGCCGTTGAGAGACTTTATCTCAACCGTTATCTTGCTGTGGTCTGCAAGGGTGCACTCGCCCTTGCCGTATCCTGTCATAGATTTTATCATAAAGGCAAATTTACAAAATCAAACCATATATAGTATAACAGATGGCGTAAAATACCTATATTTGTAGATGCCCGGAAACGGCATTGAAACTGAACAATCAAAAGCTTTCTACGATATGGAAGAGAACAAGAACCCGCAGGGTGCGGCAAATGAACCTAAAGAAGAGGCCAAAAACCTCAATTTTATAGAAGAAATCATAGAGGAAGATCTCAAGACAGGGCGCCACAAGAGCATTCTAACCCGTTTTCCTCCCGAGCCTAACGGTTATCTCCATATCGGGCACGCCAAGAGCATCTGCCTGAACTTCGGCGTGGCAAAGAAATATGGCGGAAAGACCAACCTCCGCTTTGACGACACCAATCCTACGAAGGAAGACGTGGAGTATGTGGATTCAATAAAGAACGACATCCGCTGGCTGGGTTTCGAATGGGCTGAGGAAAGATACGCCTCCGACTATTTCCAGCAGTTGTACGACTGGGCTGAGGAACTGATAAAGAAAGGCTTGGCCTATGTGGACGACCAGTCTCTGGAGCAGATCCGCCTCAACAGGGGAACAGTCCAGAAGCCCGGGACACCGTCTCCTTGGAGAGACCGCAGCGTGGAGGAGAACCTGCAGCTTTTCCGCGATATGAGAGACGGCAAGTTCAAGGAAGGTGAGAAGGTTCTCCGCGCCAAGATAGACATGGCTCATCCGAACATGCTCTTCCGCGATCCTATAATGTACCGCATCAACTACGCTCCTCACCACCGCACCGGCACCAAGTGGTGCATCTACCCGATGTACGACTACGCCCACGGCGAGAGCGATTCCATAGAGGGCATCACCCACAGTATCTGTACTTTGGAGTTTGATGTGCACCGTCCTCTGTACGACTGGTTCATTGAGAAGCTGGGTATCTTCCCGAGCCACCAGTACGAGTTTGCAAGGCTCAACCTGACATATACCGTAATGAGCAAGCGCAAGCTCCTGGAGCTTGTCAAGAACAACTATGTAAGAGGCTGGGACGACCCTCGTATGCCTACCATCTGCGGTATAAGGAGAAGGGGCTATACTCCGGAGAGCATCAAGATGTTTGCTGAGAAAGTAGGAGTTGCAAAGCGAGACAACATCATAGACCTTTCTCTGATGGAATGGTGCGTAAGGGAAGACCTCAACGCCCGCTCCAACAGGTATATGGCTGTGCTTGACCCAGTTGAACTGGAGCTTGAAGGCTGGCCAGAAGGTCAGGTGGACTGGGTGGAGGCTCCTATGAACCCTGCCTTCCCGGACGGGCCTAAACGCAAGATCCCGTTCACCGGCCATGTTTACATAGAAAGAGCAGACTTCATGGAGAACCCTCCTAAGAAGTATTTCCGTCTCCAGCCGGGCGGAGAAGTCCGTCTGAAGTACGGTTATATTATCAAGTGCAAGGATATCGTAAAGGATGCCGAAGGCAACATAACCAAGATCATCTGTACATACGACCCTTCTTCCAAACCTGGAGCAGGCGAGTGGAGAAGCGTAAAGGGAACCATCCACTGGGTAAGCATCCAGCACGCCAAGAAGCTGGAAGTAAGGCTTGTCGATCGCCTCTTCACCGAGCAGTTCATGGACCAGATACCGGAAGGTTCAGACTACAAAGACTTCCTGAACCCTCATTCAATGGACATCATCACGGCATACGCCGAACCGGCACTTCTGGAAGACAACTCCGGCATTGCTGTCCAGTTTGAGCGTACAGGCTACTTCTTCAAAGACCCGGACAGCACTCCAGAACTGCCGGTTTACAACCGTACTGTAACCTTGAAAGACACTTTCAAGATGAAGTAAGCCGGGGGAAGGGAACGTCTGTTGAAGGTATTTTTTTGTTATGAAAGCATACCCCACAAAATCTTCCGGAAATGCCAGGAGCACTTTCGTTGCCGTTTATGCACAGGCTTTTACATTCTTTGCTCTGGCCTTTGCATTCTTTGCCACCACTGGCTGCAAATCAAGCAGCAAGCCGGAGAGCGGCTCAGATAAACCTTCCGGCACGACCTTCACGCAGGAAGAGCTTCTTATCCTCAACCAGTCGGATTCCGTTATGTATCTGACTGTTGTCACCGACAAGTCAGACAGCCTGATACTGAGGAAAGTCTCCAGAGATCTCACTCAGGAGGAGCTTGATAGCCCGGAGGCTGCGACTCTTGCCCGCAACCTTCTTGCCACAGTCCGGGACCCGAGCCAGGACGGTGTCGGCATTTCTTCCCCGCAGGTCGGGCTAAATCTCAGGATGCTTGCCCTTATGCGCTATGACAGGGAAGGCCGTCCGCTCCAAGTCTATGCCAACGTCCACATAGACAGCCTCTTCACAAATGTTGTAAAAGGGCCTGAAGGATGCCTATCCATTCCCAACTATCGCGGAGTAGTGCCAAGAGCAGACAGCATAATTGTCTCATACTTTGACTTCCAGACAAAGCAGTTCAAGAAAGACACGGTAGGGGGTTATACCGCCATCATCTTCCAGCACGAGACAGACCATCTGGAAGGTATTCTCTACACAGACAGGGCGGATACCGTCTTCTTCAACCAGGCCTGGGCGGACGAGCGCAAGCTCTACGAGCAGCAGGGGGCCTACACCAAACCTTCCTGGTGGCCGTACTAGGAAAACAAATCTGTTTATCGCGATAAACAAAAATCGCTAAAATTTGTTTATTACGATAAACAAGTGTGAATTTGCCCAAAAGACTTTCGGATTTCTCTATTAGCCAGATATTTATCTAGGGCACTGTGATGAACCTTGTAGTTATTCGTATTCTCAACCAGCAGCTTGCGGCCCCTCAGTTCAATACCCCCGCTGAGGTTGTGAGCCATATGTGCGCCGTTCAGGCACAGGAGTACCGCATGATGCGCTGGGCTGTTGCCATGCGCACCAAGAAGCCTTCCTCCAAGGCATTCAAGGATGCATTTGACAGCGGTAACATCATCCGCCTGCACCTGATGAGAGGCACCTGGCAGCTGGTAAGCGCACAAGATTACTGGTGGATGCTGGAACTGTTCTCCCCAAGGGCAATTGCCGTTACCAACGGCTGGATGAGCAGTAACGGCATATCCATAACGGAAAAAGAATACAGGCGAATCGGAGACATCCTTTACCGCATCGCCGAGGAAAAGGGAAGCGTTACCAAAGAAGACATCAAACAGGCTCTGAAAGAGAAGGATATAGCTATGGATGACCACAGGCTTTCATACCATATCCGTATGGCGGAGTTTACAGGAACGCTTTGCAGCGGAGACCTTCTTCCGATGAAAGCCACATACGCTCTTGCTTCAAAAAAAGCTGGTCCACGCCCAGGCAGAACTGACCGGGATGAGGCACTTATGAAGCTCACCCGCAGATACTTCCGTAGCCGCCAGCCTGCCACCCTGGAGGATTTTGTGTGGTGGTCCGGCCTGAACATCAGCGACTGCAGAAGGGGAATAGAACTCCAGAAAGACTATATCCGCAAAGAGAGATGGAATGGCCGTGACTTTTTCCTCACCGATGACTGCCGCACCAGAGGTTTCCGCAGCGGCAAGTTTCTTCTGATTCCTCCGTACGATGAATATCTGATCGGCTACAAGAGCCGTGATGTTGTCCTTGATCCGGAATACCGCCATAAGGCCCACAACAACAGCGGCATCTTCCAGCCCATTATCGCCCGCGACGGCCTAATCTGCGGCAACTGGACACCGTTCAAACCGGAGCTTCAGGCGGAGTTCTTCATTCCGTCCACACCCGTTGCCAAACATAGCAGCTCCACAAAATCCTATCCGGAGCCCCTCCAGCACGCCTGGCAGGTTTACACCCGTTTCAGAAACGCTTAGCAGCTTTTCTCCTCAATTTTTTCCTGTAATCTGAAACAAGGCACAGAAAGTCATCGTTGATGGCCGCTGAAATCTTTGCCATAGTTTTCATTGTGAAAGGATGTACTCCGCTAAGCCACTTGGATATTTCAGATTCTTTCTTACCGAGTCTTCTGGCAAACTCAACTTGGCTCCACCCTTTTCTTTCAAGGACATTGTGCAAAACCGTCGCTATGTCATAGGAATAACCTACTTCATATGAAGTTTGCGGTGGAATGCCTTTTAGAATTTCGGCAAATAAGGGATCTACATACTTGGTGGCCATATAGCTATATTTCCAGATTAATGTTCATTATTTTGTCTTCCAGTACGACACCGCATTCTTCCAAATCCATCAACTCTTTATCTATTTTTTGAAGAGTTTCCACACATTCTTTTAGCCACATATCTTTTTGATAAGTTCTTGTTCTCTTAATACCTCCATTCCCCTTCAATCCTAAAAGAATAGATATCAGCTGTTTCTCTTAGGATGTAAGGTGTAAACTCAATTTTTGTCATACAGTTTTCTGAATACAATTTTATTAAATAATTCCTTTCCATCAAAGCAAATTCTTAACTATTTAGTTAAGATTATCTTTTGCCGGAAGGAAAGATAATGCTATGAATGGGTGGTCTGCAAGCAAATACGTACATTTTACCTTGTCCGCCCTAAAGATTTTTACTTTTTGCTGGAAATGGGCTCTTTTCTGCGATTCTCAGCGACTATACTTTGCCTTGATTTCCTGACTGAAATACTTGTCCCTGGCCTTTCTCTCGGCTTGTTCTTTCCGGCTCTGCTCCCGTAATTCCCTGGCCAAGGCAATCCTCTCCCGATATTCCTTTCCACCGGAAACAATCTCATCCCTGACCCTCAAAACAGTTTCCTCAAAAATTGCCTTCTTCAGCTGGCATTCCCATACGACAATCACCTTCCACCCAAGCGCTTCCAGCCTCCTCCACATCTCCTGGTCCCTTTCTCTGTTGCGCTCTACCTTTTTGGTCCAGAACTCCACATTGGTCTTCGGCACCACGTATGATGGGCAACCTTTGTGCCCGTGCCAGAAGCATCCGTTCACAAACACAACAGTCCTGTATCGTGGCAGCACAATGTCCGGCTTGCCTGGCAAGCGAGGATCATTCACCCTGTACCTGAACCCCAGATGCCACAGCGCTCTCCTCAGCCGTATTTCAGGCTTTGTCCCCGATGAGTGTATCTGCGACATACAGTAATGCCGCTGCTGTGGTGTCATCTTGTCTGCCATGTCCTTTGTCTGTTGCTATAGGGTTGTCACCTTGAAGCCTTCGGCTTTTGCGAGCTTGACGATTCCTGTCATCCCGTGAATTGACCACTGGGTGTTGACATAGAACTTGATGCCGTCGGAGGAGGTGAGGGTGACGTCGGGCCGGGTTATACTGTATCTCTTGAACTTGTATTTGTTATCCCAGGCTTCATGCCGGTCTTCGGGGCATAAGAGACCGATGAACTTATATCCCTTGGAACATAGGCAGATTGGGATGACTTCTTCGAGTACACGATTGCCGTTCAGAATATCGGCGAGTTGCTTTTTTCCGGCGTCCATATTAGTGCGTATTAAAAGTTCGTTGTTATTGTGATGCTGCTACGGTTCCAGGTCGAATTTCTGCATTGTGCCGTTGATGTCGGGAGCTATGCTAAGTTCGACAGTGGCTTTGTGCCTGAAGGGTGAATTCGGGCAGTAATACTTCTGCTGTTGTGTTGATAAAGGTTATCCGGCATTATCGTTTTACACTAAAGAAACTGTGTCGTAAAAACAGAAGCCTTCAGGGAGTTTTATATTAGGAACCCAAAAAGGTGTTCCGTTCCAACCTTTGTTTTTTGAACCTTTTATACGATACAATGTTAAAATAACATCATTAGGGTAATCATCTCCAAGAATTCTATCATTTGGAGAAAGCAACGTTCCTGTACCTTTACTAATATCTCTGTCTTTTCTAACAATGATTCTGAACTTAATACCAGGTCTTTTTACGGACAAGGCTTCTATGCAGGAAGCAAATTTCTTGCTATTGAAATCTTCCTTGTCTGAACTTCCACAGTATTGCAAAATCTCGGTTACCAAATCCTTAGAAACTATAACGGGCTTTTCTATAATTGGGATATCATCGACCAATGAATCAATAGTTGCAGTATTGTTCTCAATTGGTTGATTCGGAAAATAATTTACTCCTCCTGAAAGAATATTTAAATAATTAAGATCAAGGACATTTTTCCTGGTGGGTCTAATGTTATTAGGGTAGATTATTTGGCAAGTGTCAAAACCCTTTTCAACTTGTTTAATAATCACTTCATTAGCTTTATTGAGTTCGACAAATAGTTTATGGAGAGACTCTGGAATATATATTCGAACAAGTTCTTGCTCTCGGTCATATCCAAATACACGTGAATGCTGCCAAAAAGTGTCAGCTTGAGGCTTCTTAGAATTTCTACAATAGTAGACTACTTGTAAATGTGGAAACGTAATACCACGTCCCAATGTGTTTCCTCCAACAACTATGTTGAATCCTTTCGATAAGTCTAATGCATTAGGATTGTTAGCATCACGACAAATAAAACTTTTAGAATTTAGCGGAATTACAATAATAGATTGTTCGTCTAATAAAGAAACTATTTGCTCTTTAATATCCTCATAGGGTTCAATGTCTGGTCTTGTCCTTTGAAGATCTAACCATATATGTTTTAAGGAGTCGTCAAAACCAAAATCATCTGTGGATTGTTGCAATAAATTTAATTGAGAGTCTATTACATTCTTAAACTTGGAGTGAATGCTAATTCTTGTGCTTGGATGCACCATAAAATTACAATTGCTTTCTCCGTTTAGTTTCTTATGTGCACATAGTATAAGGAATGTGTAGATACTGTCTTTTAAACCCTTAGGGCAAGGAATATCGTCGTCATCTATAATTTGAGATAGCTCATCTTCTTCTGTGTATTTTATGCAATATGATTTAGGTTCTGAATAGAAGAAATTCCCCCCTAAATAACCGGTACCTGGTTTAAAATAATTAGTAAAACTAGGTTTCCAATCTGAAACAAGAGACTGTAATATAATTGCTTGTGGAGTGGCAGTAATCTCAAAATATAGAGAAGAGGTTGCAGTGTTTCTTATATCTGTAAGTCTTTTATTAATAGGACTAACTTTATGCCGATTTACTAAAGTATTTAAACTAGCAGCATCTCCTTCGTCATCGAATATAACAAGGGGGAGCCCTTTAAAAGTATTTGATGCTACAATTAAATCTCTCCATTTTTTTAGGACGCTCGAGTTTTTTTTCAAAACAATTGCTATAGGATGATAATGGTCTATAGAACGGAATTTGTCTTCATCATGTTCTGACAAAACGGAGAATAGAGGTAGGGCGCTGGATACTCTAGTATATGTCTGTCGCTGTAAATCAATATTATCCGTAGTGAGAATAATAAACAGATGATATCCGTTATCGGCAAGTTTAGAAATAATGCCTAGCATTTGACCGGTCTTTCCGCTTTGGACATTACCAATTAGTAGGCCTGTTGCATTTTCTTTTACATTATAATATTTCAGAACATTTGTATAAACCTCGTTGCTGGTCTTAATGATAGATTCAACCAACCCTGGGTTATTGATGTTTTTAACATATGATTCTAAATAATTCATAATTATTGCAATGAAACAAACCAGAATTCATCAGTTGATTTCGTGAAAACGATCGAGTGTCTTCCAAATTTGTTAAGTGTTTCTTGTGTCACTTTTTCCCCGCAACGAATAGCTCCTGTACTTTCCATTTGACCTTTTATCCATTTACCGAGAATTCTCAAGTCACCTGATGATCTTAAATTCTTACTATTATCGCCTTGCCTTTCACACATAAAAGAGTAGTGTTCTGGAGTAATAACCTTAAAAGCTCCTTTGTATGGAAGGATTTCAATATTAGCCGTATTCCTTGGAATAATTATTTCGACCTCATACCAACTTCTCGGACTATATTTATTAGGTGTTTTACCGGCACCAAAATACGTGTTTAGGTTACTTTTTTCTTCAGTTTTCAGGGGGATCTTTACAGTCTGTGTCGTAAGTCTAGAGCGCGCTTTATTATACTCATTTTCAGATAATAATACTACTCGTTCGTTCCCTTTTAACAAATCTGTTTCTGGAGGTAGAAAACTAGTTATAGGATTAGCTTCAGTAAAATCTTCTCCTAAGTCATGAATTATATGGAGAATGTTGTCATCAATAATTTTCCCTTCTTTGCCTGAAAAGAAAACATCTGATTCTATATAACTTTGGGAAGTGGATAAAAAACTGCTCATATTAGAAGAGCCAACAAAGCTTCCTAAACAATTATTGCATGAATCCATAAAGGAATACATCTTACCATGGTAAAGTGCATGAGGTGAAACATATACTTTACCACAATTATTGTCATGGAGGTAAAGAGAAAGGTCTTGCAAAACAGAATACTGAAGTTTTGTGAAACCATTAATATAGTTCATGCCAACAAATAGGTTGACAGATAATTGACCTTTCCTAACATCCACCATTCTCTTTAATTCAACTAAAGAATCGCTTGAAATATAGCCGGTTGCAATATTGAATAATGATGCATTATTAATAAGCCTTGTGCGGTGATCATTAACAGACTTGCATGATAATGATTTGAGGATGGGATTCCTTGTAATCAATTGTTCCATATTACAATTGCATTATTAATTTGTATCTTTGGTTAAAAGGCATGGCCTTAAACTCTCCTAATGTTTTTGTAAGGTCAATTTTTTCATACTTTCCATTGAAAAGAGGTTTCAGAGCATTGGCAATAGCATGGACTCCTACAGGTGGAACAGCGTTACCTATTTGTCGCCTAACTTCAGTTGTACTACCATAAAAAATAAAATCATCCGGGAATGATTGAATGCGTGCACGTTCTCTGTTTGTTAGAGGTCTATTATCTGGATAATGATACCCCCAAGTGCCACCACCGCCTTGAGCAATTATTGTCTTTGATGGCTCATCTAGCTTAATTCTACGGTAAACATGACTAATCATCCCTTTAACATAATATGGGCTTGTCTTAGGAATATCAGTAAAATTTCCGCCTTCGGGAATTAGACTGATAATCTTCTCCGTTCTTGATTTGATCTTTAGATGCTCATTATTATAAGGCACTTTCTCCACATCTTTTAAAGCTTCCCCAACCGTAATATATGGGAGTAGTCCAGTTTCATTCCCATGCGTTGGCTTGGGATGAGAGAATTCGAAACCAGTATCAGAACGAATACCAACAATCAACACCCTTTCTCTAAACTCAGGAACGCCGTAATCTGCAAAATTATAAAGGTGAGGTACAACAACGTAGCCGGGCTCAATATTCTCAAAATCCTCAATAATTTGCTTTATGGCCTTTTTCCCATTGGCGGTCAAGATGCCTTTAACATTTTCAGCGACAAAAGCCAAAGGTTTTTTGGCATCCACAAATCTTAAGAAGCTTTTATATAGATTCCCGCGCGAGCCTTCTATGCCAGGTTGTTTCCAAATTATTGAAAAGTCTTGGCATGGAAATCCTCCAAGTATTAAATCACACGATGGAATGCTTTTGTCTGTATATGGATCTATTGCTTCAACATCTCCTTCTCTGATAATATTTCCAAAGTGCATTCTGAAAGATTCACACGCTTCGTGTGAGAAATCATTTGCCCAAATAGTTCGATATCCGCCCACCTGTTCGAAACCTAAATCTAGCCCACCGCATCCTGAAAATAATGATAAAATATCTGCCATAACCATAACTATGAATACCTATTAAAGAAGGCCAATAATCCTTCTAGTCGGTCAAATCTGTAAACTAAATCACTTGCTTTATGCAAAGATATAAAAGAGTTTCTTTTCTAAAAGACAACTGCGTTTTCATTTTAGGAGCTGATGTGAAACTAAACGCCAATAGATACTTGGTAAATTTGCCAATCAGAAATTTTTTTGATAGCTTTGTTCTACTTTAAATCAATAAGTGTGGCGGCAACACTTAAAATACGGCAAATTAAATATGGATAGCAATCTTAAAAAATTTTTGGAGACTCCCACGCAGTCTCATGCTCAAATACTTGATGAACGTCAAGTAGAGGTTCAAACCCCAGATGGTGAGATTTTTAAAATCATTTCAACTCTTGGTCGATATACGGATGCTGATTATAGAGCATATACCCTTCATTTGATTGAGTACATTTTTGACAAGAACTTTTCTGAGGACAAAGAGAGAATGATTGATAGAATCACTAGGGATCTTTTCTTAAATGCAGTTCCCCATATGGGCATGAATTCTGGTAATCGTCAGAGTGAACGTGTTCGTATAGGTAATCGTATAAGGGAACTTCGTGAGAAGAAAAGGATGGAAGCTCGAGATCTTGCTTTGCTGACCGGAATAGATGCTGCAAACCTGTCTCGAATAGAGCAGGGAAAGTATTCTACAGGAGTTGATATTCTGTCAAGAATAGCAATTGTTCTTGATGCTCATTTGGATTTAGTTCCTAATAATTGAGGTCATGATAGTAGAATCAATGACAAATTTAGAGCGTTGCAATGCTCTATTTGTGGATCAGCCTAAGATTAAGATATTTGCAGAGAAGAATTTAAAACAAGTTGTCAGGGACATCAAAAAGGCTGGTCGTTATCCGGCCTGGAGATGGCTAGAGTATACTCACGCAGAAAGCCGTAATAAATATCTTGTTTTTTATTGTGTAATGTCTGCTCAAGACATAGAAAAACCTCAGATTGATTATGTTTCTTTTATGTCAGCACTAGGAGGGAGGCTTGTTGTTAAATGGGGTAGTTGGCCTTATCGAATTAATAATGACGAGTATATAGCAACGAGGGTTATTGCTTATTATACTCCGCATTTTTTTGACATGTATCGTGAAAGGCTCTGGAGTCAATCAAACCTTTCCTATTATGAACTACTTGCTCGCTATTTTTCCAGAAATAAGGATACTCTACCATTGGAATTGAATGACAACATAAAGGAGGATTATGCCAAATATGGTGAGTATGCAAATTATGCGTTCAGAGTTCAAGATGGGATATGTTTTACTAGGCAATGGAGAGAAGGAGATCCTAATACGATAAGAGATAGAAATGGCAATTATATCTCTGTAGTATATTATCATACAATAATAAACGAGGGACTCTTAAAAGACAAGCAAAAGATTGCTATTGATAAAGAATCCCTGAATTATTATAAAGCTCTCCTTAAAACTTACTTCTAAATATTATTTCTATCGATGAAAGTTAATAATTATCTGAAAATTAACATGAAACGTATTTACTTGTTTATGGCACTAATAGTTGCTGGAGCGGTGGCAACGGTGCAGAAGGCAGAAGCACAGACAAAGACACAGACTGTTGAGCAGGCCATCGCTGACCAGCAGTATTATAAGTATATCATTGTTTCCATCACGGGGAATATAAAGAGCGAGGGAATTAAAGTAGATGTTGACGATGGGCAGAATGTAGATAGGCTAAGGGATAAAGATGGGAAGAAAATGACATTCAAGACTCCGGCTGCTGTTCTGATGTATTTTATATCAGAAGGCTGGGAGATGTATGTCAGCGGCTCGTCAACTTCCGGAAGTTCGGCTAGCGGTTTCGGAAGTGTTACAACGGCTCCGTATTGGATTATGAGAAAGCCTTGTACAAAGGAAGAGTTTGATGCCGCTGTTAAGCGTGGCATTAAGTGAGAGCGGTTGGGCTTAAGGATGGGGTCGGTGACAATCAATAAGAATATAATCTATAATCGTTATGGCAAAGCAGTATCGTTGTGAAACCTGTCCGTTCAGGGCAAAGTATGACAAGAACCCTAAGTCTCTGATAGGAAGGTTCTGGAGATGGCATATCAACTTCTGCCCAGGGTGGAAAGGGTATTTCACGCACCAGGATGAGGGAGTGAAGGCATCGCTGAGAGAAAAGTATAACTTCCAGAAGTACAAGTAGGTGATGGTGTTTGCACTTTAATCGGCGATGGTGCTTTGTAAGTAGTTGAATGTCAGTATGCCTGAGAAAAAGCACCCTGCCTTTTTTATGGGGTGCTTTTGGGGATCTGCTGATAGCCAGTTGTTTGCAAGGCACCATCGCCGAGATGCAGCACTCGGCAGTAGCAAGGCATTCATTTAAAAACTGATTCATTTTTTTACAATTCCAGGATTGTACAGGGTCAATTTTACCATTTGGCTTGTTTGGGGTGTTTGTGTGGTGTAGCTTTGATGGGGATTTAGAGACACTGTATTATGGATGAGTTTAAGATTGTGAAAGAAGGTTTTATCGGGGAGATAAAGGGAATTATTGACAAGGCTAGAGAAGGGGCCGTCAGGAGCGTGAACTTCAGCCGTGTTCAGATGTACTGGAATATCGGGCGCAGGATATTTGAGGAAGAGCAACATGGGAAGGCCAGGGCCGAGTACGGGAGCTATCTGATAAAAAGGTTGGCGGAGCGGCTTGAGCCGGAATATGGGAGTGGATTTGGGGTGAGGCAACTGAATTTATGTAGACAGTTTTTCATTACTTATCCAATTGTGCACGCACTGCGTTCACAATTGAATTGGACTCAGTATAAGTTACTTATAGCGATTCCCAATGAAGATAAACGAGAGTATTACGAACTTGAGGCAGTGAACAATGGATGGAACAGCAGGGAACTTGAACGCCAGATTTACTCAGGCTTGTATGAAAGACTTCTTATAAGCAATGACAAAGAGTCTGTTCTTGCTGTCGCCAGACGTGATAGAATACCGGAGAACCCTCAAGAAGTCATTAAAGACCCGATGATGCTTGAGTTTTTGGGGTTGGAAAGAAGGCCATCGTACTATGAAAAAGATCTTGAGAGTGCGATAATAGACCATCTGACCGAGTTTTTGCTGGAAATGGGAAAAGGTTTTTCGTTTGTTGCCCGCCAGAGGCGTATAATGCTTGAGGATGACGAGTTCTTTGTTGATCTGGTATTGTATAACAGATTGTTGAGGTGTTTTGTGGTTGTGGAATTAAAGACGGGAAAACTCACACACCAGGATTTGGGGCAGTTGCAGATGTATGTAAACTATTACGACAGGTGCGAGAAACTGGAGGAAGAGAATCCGACTATAGGTATACTGCTGTGTTCCAGCAAGAATGATACTGTAGTAAAAATGGCATTGCCGGCAGATAACAAAACAATTATGGCGAGCCGTTACGAGCTGTATCTGCCGTCTTCTGTCCAGTTGGCCGATGAGGTGGGGCAGATCAGGATGAAGCTCAAAAAGTGACGGGCGTGTTACAGCATCGCTGAGTTAAAGGTATTTCTTGATATTTGTATCGGGATGAAAGAGATTCTGACAGCATTGATGATACCACTGGCAGGAACTGTAGTGGGGGCAGGGTTCGTGTTTTGCCTGAAAAAGGAGATTTCTGCCTGGATGCAGAAGCTGATGCTGGGATTTGCGTCGGGGGTTATGGTTGCGGCTTCCGTATGGAGTCTGCTGATACCCAGCATAGAGATGGGTGCGGCTGCGCCTACTGCATCTTCCATATCAAGGATTTTGCCGGCAACGGTGGGGCTTCTTTGCGGGTTCGGATTTCTGCTGCTGATAGATTACATAACTCCACATATACATTCCTCAGGCGATGCAGAAGGTCCTAAAAGCCGCCTTTCACGCACTTCAAAGCTGATGCTTGCGGTAACCATCCACAATCTGCCGGAAGGAATGGCAGTGGGGGCTACGCTTGTAGGGGCGATAACTTCAGGGGCAGAAATATCAATGGCGGCGGCCTTTGCGGTAAGCATTGGTATCGCCATACAGAATATCCCTGAAGGGGCAATCATTTCTGTCCCGATGAAAGCAGAAGGCAATTCCAGGGGCAAGTCTTTCCTTCTCGGATGCCTGAGCGGGGTGGTAGAGCCGGTAGGGGGAGCGCTTGTAATTGTTCTGGCCTCTGTCTTTACTCCTATGATGCCTTACTTGCTGGCGTTTGCGGCTGGGGCGATGTTGTATGTGGTTGTGGAAGAACTGATTCCTGAAACATCAAAAGGATCGCATTCTAATTTGGGGACTGTTGGCTTTGCGGTGGGGTTTGCCCTGATGATGGTGCTGGATGTAGTATTGGGATAAAGGAAATGATAAATAAAGGGTATTTCACGCACCAGAATGAAGAGGTAAAGGCATCGCTGAGAGAAAAGTATAACTTCCAGAAGTACAAGTAGGCGATGGTGCTTTTGGGAAGCCTTTGATCTTGAGGAAGTCAGAAGAAGACAGAAAAGGTGCTGTATAATAAAGCGGCCGGGGAATCTTCCTCTGGGCACAATCCCCAGATATATCCTCGGCCGCCATTGTCTGATGCAAAGGTATGAAATGGATTGTATTCTGCAAGACATTCATTAAAAAACTGCTTTATTTTTTTACAATTCCAGGATTGTGTGGGAGGATTAGCTCTTTTCTCCCCGTTCTTCTGTGGCTATGGGGCCTTCGTAGTGGAGCTTCCAGGTGTGGCCGTTGCTGAGCCTGATGTCTATGTCTGCCACATAGCCTTTGGACGGGATCAGGTTAAGTGAGAAGGTGCCGGAAGGATTCAGCGGGAGTATGTCCCAGTCGCTGTTTCTGATTATAGGATTGGAATCTGCCTGCATGAAGATGGTGCAGTCGTTTTGGTAGTTGTTGCTTCTGTAATTCAGGAAGCAGGAATCCCAGTCTTCTGTAAGTGACGGAAGAGGCTTGGAGATGTCTATGGTCTTGCCCAGCAGTTTGGCTGGTATCCATATTCTGAAATGCTCTGAGCCGTCAGAGAAATCCACATCGTAGGAGTCAACTTGTGAAGAGCCCATGAAGTACTTGAAGCCGGAGGTCTGTTTGATAGGGCGGGAGGTTCCGTTCCTGGACATTGTCCAATAGACCTTTATGGTGGCGGTCTGCTTTACGGCTCCGCAGATGGCTGTTAGGGTGGTGCTTCCGGCAGATACGCCTGTTACCTTGCCGTTTTCGTATGCGGCCACTGCTGGTGTACCGGTGGTAACTTGGAGGTCAGAAGCGTTGGTGGCGTTTTCGGGCAGGGTGGTTATGTTTACGGAAATGCTCTGGTCCTTGAACATTTCTATGCTGTTGGGCCTTATCTCAATCTGCTCAACTGGAATGTTCTTCTCGCTCTTGCTGCAGGAAGTCAAGGCAAGTGCAGCCATCATAGCTGCCGTAAAGGTTCTCAGCGATGCTTTTAAGGAATTGCGTGCAAATAAAACAATGTTCATTGTAATAGCTTTTTCGTTTCGGGGAGCGAATTTAAGGATTTTAGGGCTTTGGTTTGCCAAAAAGTCTTCTTTTAAGGTTGGAGAATGACTTTTTAGCAGTTGTTTGTGCCTTTTTTTCAGGTTTTTAGGTTTTGGAAAGGCTTTTTTGAGTTTTTTGGGAACTGGCACCGGGTTTGCAGATTCCAAGGTGTCTGTCTGAATGACGGATCAGCGAAGAAGGTTTGCAGATGGTTGGGTTCAGGATTGCAGACCGGACGGCTGAACATTAAAAACTGTTGTATTATGCTACCTGTAAGAAGAACTTCAAATAGCTGGCTGCCAGAGATATTCAATGATTTCTTCGACAACAGCTGGATGGAAAGGACAAATTATACGGCTCCTGCCATCAATGTAATTGAAAACGAAAAAGAGTACGAACTTGAACTTGCGGCTCCTGGCCTTTCAAAGGAGGACTTCAAGATTCAGCTCGACAGCGAGGGTAACCTTGTTATCAATATGGAGAAGAAGACCGAGAACAAAGAGAAAGAGGGAGAAAAGAAGGGTAGGTTCCTGAGGCGTGAATTCTCTTACGAGAAGTTCCACCAGAGTCTGGTTCTGCCTGACGACGTGGATAGGGAGAAGATTGAGGCGAAGATGGAGAACGGTGTCTTGAATGTTCATCTCCCTAAGATTGTGAAGGAGCCTAAGACAGAAGAGCACAGGATGATAGAGGTCAAGTAGGAGCGCTATCTGGAGTGACTCCAGGAACAGAAAGGGGGTGGCCAATTTACTGGTCACCCCTTTTTTTCATCCCTTCTTTTTGTGCAGAGACTTTGTGCGTCAGATAATCTCAAACAGGTTCAAAAAGCCTGTCATCATAAAGACGCTTCGGATGTCGTCATTTATGTTTTTCACAATGACTTTGCCGCCTTTCTGGCTGGCGGCTTTCCTGAGAGTGAGAAAAAGCCTCAATCCTGAAGATGAGATGTATTCCAAGGCTGTGCAGTCAAGAATAATGGTTTTGTCTGCATCGTTCTGAAGGACCAGCAGGTCGTTTCCAACTTCCTGCGATGCGGGGGTATCAAGTCTGCCGACGAGTTCGGCGGTCACGATGCCTTCTTGTCTTTTGGTGTTGATCTTCATGTTTTATTTCTTTTGTTTTTGTTTCATTTCAAATGAGCCTTTACCCTTTGGTTTTCAGATAAAGCGCTTTGTCAATGACAATATGTTTTTGCCGTCTCTGTATGAATAGTTTACGCTGTCCATTATGTTTTTGAACAAATGTATTCCCAAGCCTCCTACCTGGCGCTGGTCAGCATCTGAGGCGGTGTTGGCCTTGGGTGCTGCCGTAGGGTCGAATGGTTTGCCGGAGTCTTCGATGTCAAATTTTATCTCTCCCTCACGGACGAACACGTTTATGTCTATAGGCATGTTCTTCTTTTCTCCATACGCATAACATATTACGTTGGTCACGGCTTCTTCCACTGCAAGATTTATGCTGGAGTGGAGCTGGTTGGAGATTTTATTTTCCTCAGCGATTTTGTCTATAAGTTCGGAAAGTTTGCGTATCTGCTGTATGTCATTGGTGATGCGCAAGCTGTATGAACTGTCAGAGTTATCGTTCAAGCCGTTGTTGGCCTCCGGAGTGCCTCCTGCCACCATTATGTTGGTGTTGAGGTAGTGGATGAACAGCATAGTCATGTCATCGCTCTGAGGTGCTCCGTCCACGAACTTTGACACAGCCGTCTGTACATTCTTGAGATGTTCAATTGAGGCTTTCCTGCCTGAGAGGGTGTTCTTGAGCCGGGTCAGGCCAAACTGTTCGTGCTTGAGGTTCTCGGCTTCGGTTATGCCGTCTGTGTAGAGGAAGATGGCGTCATCGTATTTTAGGGAAGTCTCCTGTTGCTGGTAGCCCATACCTTTGAGAACTCCTATAGGCAGGTTAGGTACAACATTGAGGCACTCTATTCTGTCAGTGAGTATAAGAGGAGCGTTATGGCCTGCGTTGCAGTACTTCAGAGTCCCGTCAGACAGATTGAGAACTCCGCAGAAGAAGGTTACGAACATGTTGCTTTCATTCATGTCAGACATACTGTCGTTGATGGAAGAAACTATGTCTGCCGGGTTGTCTTCCCTGGTGGACACGCTGCGGAAGAGGCTGCGTGTCACGGCCATTACCATAGATGCAGGCACTCCCTTGCCTGATACATCCCCGATGCAGAAGAAAAGTTTCTCGTCGCGGATGAAAAAGTCATACAGGTCTCCACCAACTTCCTTGGCCGGAACAATGTCTGCCGCCATGTCTATGTCTTTCCTTGTAGGGAACGGAGGAAATATCTTGGGAATCATGGACATCTGGATCCTGCTGGCTATGTGGAGCTCGTTTTCCATCTTTTCTTTTCTGTCGTTGATAGCTTTGAAACGGATCTGGCTGTTGGCTACCGCCCTCATTATCAGGAACAGAAGCACAAGTCCAAGCAGCTGGAGAATCCTTATGAAACTGCTGAGCTTGTCCAGGTTGGCAAATATCTCCTTCTCAGGAATGAACACGTTGATAGCCCAGCCGGTCCTGTCTATAGGGCCGAACAGTACCATGTTCTTCTCGCCTTCGTGCGTGATCAGCATATTTCCGCTTTCTCTGTTGAGCATTGCGGCGTTGAGCTTCTTGAGGTCATTGGAGTCTTTGACGGATGATGCAAATTCGTTGATGCTGGTTTTCATCACCAGTGTTTCTGCCGGGCTGACCATAATCTGTCCAGTGCGGCTGACTACAGTGCTGAAGGCGCTAGGGTAGATTTTCAGGCCTTCAACAAGTGTGGAAAGCCATTCCAGATCCAGGTCCGCTGTAAGGACGGCTGCTATGCGGCCGGTCTTGTCTCGGATAGGAACGGAATATGTGGTCATCAGGATTTCTCCGCCTCCGGTGTCTATATATGGTTCTGACCAGTAGTCTTTTTCCTTTTCTATAGGTTTTGTGAACCATTCCTTTGACGGGTAGTCGTATTCGGGAGTTGCAAGAGTCTTGTCAATAATCTCCCCGTTTGTGATGGCAGAATAAGGCGCATATAAAGGACGGTCTTTGTAATATCCTGGCACAAGCGCTATCGTGGAACCGGCTACTATCGGGTTGTTGTTTACTATCAGCTTGGGAATGTTTTGGAGGCTGTCCGGAACATCCAGGCACCACTGGGCTACCCAGACGGTGTTCCTGACCGCACTTTCAACCTGATTGACAATATTCAGGATGTTGTTGCGGGTTGAGTTCAGCTGGCTTTCAGCCCTGGCTATAGCCTCGTTCCTCACTCCTTTCTTGGCATAGTGCGCCTGGAGAAGGGAAATGGCTTCCAGGAAAACTGCCGCAAAGGCTATCAGAACCAAGCCTGTCCAGAAAGACTTCTTTTTCATTGATCTTTCTGAAGCAGCTTCCTTTATCTTTTTGAAATCGGACCTTATTTTCTTTCTACTTTTCATAATATGCTTTTTAGTGCAGCCCTGAATTCTGGCATCGGCCGGCGTGTGTCTCTTTCAATGATAAGTGTCTTGAGGCCGGCATAAGGCATAATCATTTCTTCGATATCTTTCAATGGAACGCCGGAGCCGAAATAAACCGGTGCAAAGCAGTCCCAGAACTTCATTGCCAAAGGTTTCTGCAGATGGTAGGTTTCCAGTATGAATGCAGGATCGCTGAGATAGCAGCAAAGATATACCATTGCAACGTCAAACAGGTGGTTCCCCCAGCTGAAGTCTCCCAAGTCTATGAAATAACGTTTGTCTCCTGCAAAGATGGCATTGCTGTACTGAAGGTCTCCGTGGATGGGGGTGTCTTCGTCAGGAGTGTCAGCGATGAACTTTCCTATCTTGTCCTTTTCTTTTGGAGTGAAGAACGGGTTATCTTCCAGAAGCTTGAAGTAGCGTTTCTTCACGCTTTCAAACAGCGAGGTGTCTATATGCATCGAGTGCAGGTCCAGGCACATACGGGCGAACTCCGAGGCATATTGTCCCACCTTTTCAGGATGCAGGCTGGTTGCCTTTGAATATGAAACCTTACCTTCTATCTTGTGGAAGCGGATACCATAGCGCCCGTCTTCGGTAATGACATAATCTCCTGGCTTTGGGGTAGGTATGCCAAGGTCATATACTTTCCTGGCAAGCAGCATTTCGTTCAGAGGCTGTTCTATCATGCCGGGAAAGTAAAGTTTCAGCATCACAGAAGGGTCTGTCTTGTTGTCATAGCTCTCCCCGTTGGCGCCGCCGCCGGATAGGGTATAGTCGTCTAGGGATATTCTGATAGGATCCATCTGTTTTTTATTGTTTGTTTTAAGTGTCCTGTCTCTTTCCGAAAACCTGGTCTATCAAGGTTACGAACTCTTTGTAAGCAAAAGTGTCTTCAAGTTCTCTCAGCGATTCCGCCAGTCCCCTGTAGTGCCATTCGTGGTCTTTGCGGTCGGAGGTGTGGAATATTTTCCACAGTTCATCTCCTCTTACGGAATAATCCCGCGCGATTGCCCTCATGTTGGAGAGCTTGTCTCCCAGCGCCACCAGCTTGGCGTCAAAAGGAGCCTTGGCCAGCCTGTCTATGGCAGCCTTCTTGCGTTCATGCCAGCTGGCTTCAGCGCTTTTGTCGTTTACCCCTTTGTCACTTTCAGCTTCCACGATGTCTGCTATGCGGTCTCCGAACTCTTTCCGTATAAGGTCTATGGTGACATAAGTGTCTTCCACGGTGTCGTGGAGGGCAGCGGCGGCAAGGAGTTCCTGGTCTGAGGTCATCGTGGAGACAATTTCTACAGCCTCCATCGGATGCACGATGTAAGGAAATCCTTTTCCTCTTCTCTCCGTTCCGGCGTGAGCCTTTACGGCGAAGATGATTGCCTTGTCCAGTAGTTTTGTATCGAGAGGTTTGTTTGCCATATTTCTACTTGTTCATGAAAGGAAGATCGCGGGCTTGGTCCATAATCATTTCGGCCCATATTTCGCTGCCGTTGGAAGTTCCGTTGATCAGTTCATAAAGGTATCGCACACCAGCCTTCCCGCCGTCGTTCTTCAACACGTAGGCGATGCAGAGATTCTGAGGCCCCAGGGAAGCCGATATGACGTCAAGGTCTGTAAGCCCCAACTGGTAACAGGCTATCTGGTATGCTGCTTCAAAATACTTCTTTATGATTTTGTCTATGTCTCCGAGTGTCTTGCAACCCAATCCCTTGAAAATAGCCAGATAATTCATCAGCGAGACCGGCTGGATCTCAGCTTGGTTCATGGACGCTATCCGGCGGTTGAGATTGTCGAAAGGCTTGAGTTCCAGATAACTCCTGAAAGTGTCTCCGTCAAGAGGGACTTCGTCCAGTTTTCCGGACGCTACCAGATTGTGTACGCTCCTTCTGTAGTCTGTCAGCTCTGAACGCATCTTGCTGAACTCATCGTCAATTAATTCCAGCATTCCAGCCAGACGGTTCATGGCTCTCCTGTATTGTACCGGTATCTCCACCCCTGACTTATAGCCCGTATCGTGATCCATGTTGGCCCAGGCATGCTGGAGGACTGTACGCAACTGGATCTCAAATCTGTACGGGAAGTCTTGAAGTTTGCAGATATAATGAAGGGAGAGGTACCCGAAACTGTCTATCTGGTGCAGCTTTCTCTTGTCCACGGAGTTTTCCCAGTCTATCTCAAACAGCTTTTCAATGGCGGATGCCACCTTGTCCACGTCATCTAGGTAGAAGGTTATCACCCTCAGGCCGATGATGTCCGTGATGTCTGCCAAAGACTTGTATTTATTGCCTTTGCGTTCCAGTTTCCCGGCCAGGGACTCTTCTGCCTTTACCCTTGACTCAATGGAAGCCACGTGAAGGCCGGCTCCAGTCAGATCTTTGGCCTTGAGCTGGCTTTCAAGGTTTGTATGAACCTTGCCGCAGCCTGAAATCATCTTTTCAAGAAGGTCTTTGATCTCATAACTGACTTTCTTGAAAACGGGAAGGTTGTCTCTGAATTCCTGGATTATTGCCTGGCAGTGGGAATCCAGGCTGACAGTTGGGTCCATTATTTCTCTATGTATGAAAGGATGATATCGACAAGCTGCTGTTCAGTGTGGCCGTCTGCATTGAGAACGAGATCGTAGTTCCTTGCATCATAGCGGCTTTTGCCTGTGTATCTCTTTACGTAGTTGTCACGGCCTTCATCTACTGAATCTATGATTGTTTCCGCCTCGGTTTCTGTCAGGTGCTGTTTTCTGACAACCCTCTTGATGCGGTTAGGCTTTGAAGCGGTAATGAAGATGTCAAGTTTGTTAGGATGCCCGTTGAGCACAAAGAATCCGCTTCTGCCGGCAATGACGCATGAACTTTCCTCCGCGATTGCCTTCAGGATCTCGGTCTCTGCTTTGAACACCGCGTCTGTGGTGGCTTCTGAACGGAGGTCCTGGGTAAACTTCTTGTCGGTATCCATGAGCATTTCCGGTTTAGGGACCGGGGCAACCTTGTTTATCAGGTCTGCCAGCCAGCTTTTCTTTTCTGCTTTCAGTTTCTCGATTCCATAGGTTGTAAGGTCGAACTTTTCTCTCAGTGCTCTGATAAGTTCTTTGTCAGAGTATCTGACTCCAAGTTTTTCAGCAAGCTTGCGGCCGACGGTGCGTCCTCCGGATCCAATTTCACGGGCGATTGTGATCACAAATTGTTCTTTAGTATTCATACCTCTTTCTGTTTGCGGGAAATATTCTTACAAATTTAAGAATCTGTTTTGAAAATACCCAAAAAAATGGGCTCAGCTGATTGAAGAGTAGTCTTTGACGTCTTTTCCTTCTTTGCGCAAAATCCTGAGCTGCTCTGTCAACAGGTGGTTCTCAGCTGATTGCAGGAGCGGGTCCTTGTCCAGGATATCCAGGGCGGTCCGGCGGGCGGATTCAAGGTACCTTCCATCGCGATAAAGGGAGGAAATATGCAGGTCAATGGCCAGGCCGCTTTGGGATGTGCCTTCCAGATCTCCCGGGCCTCTCATCTTCATGTCTTCTTCAGCAAGCAGGAACCCGTCGGTGGTCTTGCACATCAGTTCCAGACGTTTCCGGCTTTCTTTGCTCAACTTGTATCCGCTCATCAGGATGCAGTAGCTCTTTGCCGCTCCTCTTCCAACCCTTCCGCGGAGCTGGTGAAGCTGGCTGAGGCCGAATCTCTCTGCGCTCTCTATGACCATCACGGAAGCGTTAGGCACATCAACACCAACTTCTATGACACTGGTAGCTACAAGGATGTCAGCTTTGCCGGACGCGAACAGCTGCATGTCTATGTCTTTGTCTTCAGGCTTCATCTTGCCGTGTACCACGGCGGTTATGTATTCTGGAGCCTTGAACTCCTCAACTATGCGCATATATCCTTCTTCCAGATTCTCGTAGTCCATCTTTTCGCTTTCCTTTATCAGAGGATAAACCACAAAGACCTGTCTCCCTGAATCTATCTGTGCTTTCATGAAATCGAAAACCTGCCTTCTCTGGCTCTCCCAGGCATGCTGGGTGACAACCGGTGTCCTGCCTGGAGGCAGTTCGTCTATGATGCTGACATCCAGGTCTCCGTACAGCGTCATGGCTAAAGTCCTTGGGATAGGGGTGGCTGTCATCACCATTATGTGCGGGAGAAGTGGGTTCAGCCCTTGGGAGTCATCGTTTTTGCTCCACAGACGGCTTCTCTGGTCAACCCCGAAGCGGTGCTGCTCGTCAATGATTGCCAGGCCCAGGGAGTGGAATTTCACCCTGTCTTCAATCAGGGCGTGGGTTCCCACGATTATGTTTATGGTGCCGTCGGAAAGGTCGCTGAGAATCTGCTTCCTGTCCTTTGCCTTTGTGCTTCCGGTAAGAAGAGCCACTTTGGCATCTGTGGCTTTGAGAAATTTGGATATGCTGGCAAGGTGCTGGTTGGCAAGAACTTCTGTAGGGGCCATTATACAGGCCTGATAGCCGTTGTCAACAGCAATCAGCGAGAGCAGGACTGCAACCAGAGTTTTGCCGGATCCGACATCTCCCTGCAGGAGGCGGTTCATCTGCTTTCCGCTCCGCATATCTTCCCTCATCTCCTTTATTACACGCTTCTGCGCATTTGTAAGCGGGTATGGCAGAGACTGATAGCAACGGTTGAAATTGTCTCCGACCCTGGTCATCATTATGCCTGCGCCTTTGGAAAGCCTGGCGTTTTTCTGCTTCAGCAGGCTGAGCTGCAGGTAGAACAGCTCTTCAAACTTCAGTCTTCTCTGGGCTTCTTCAAGTTCTCTCTGGCCGGACGGGAAATGGATGTTCATAAGAGCCGTTTCCAGAGAGCAGAGTCCTTTGTCTTTAAGGATGCCGGGAGGAAGAGTCTCCTTGATGTGACCCTTTACCTTCTCCAGCAGGACACTTTCCACTTTGGTTATGGCCTTTATGCCGAACCCTCCGTTCTTCATCCTTTCTGTTATAGAGTAAATGCCTGCCATTGATCCAGTTCCGTAAGTGGCTGCTTCCGAGGGGCGGTAAACTTCAGGATGCACAAGATTCACATGCCCGTTGAAGACGGTAGGCTTTCCGAAGGCTATGTATTCCTGACCTTGTTCCAGTTTTTCGTTGATCCACTTCAAGCCGCTGAAAAATACCATCTCGATACTTGCTGTGGCATCCTGCAAGGTGACAATCAGGCGGCTCTTGCCTCTGGCGACCCTTCCGCCGATCATTCCTGCGGTTTCTTTCTTTGTGACTATCCCCCTTACCTGGACATAGGAAGAAGAAGGGGTGTCTTCACCATCTGGCATATCGTCTCCTGCGATGCTGGAAATCGGATAAACCTTGCTCTTGTCTATCCATCGGAAAGGGAAGTAGTAAAGCATATCCCTGAAAGTATGCACTCCAATCTCCTTGGAAAGCAGCTCAGCTCTTTTAGGTCCTATTCCGGGAAGGTATTTTATGTCGGTGTCAAGGATATCTGTCATAGTCTCAGCGATGATGCTCCATTGCAAAGATAATAGCATTGCCGCAAAAAGAGTTACGCACATAGCGAGATTTTTTGTAAATTGCACCGATTAGGGTACATATACCCGTGTTACCATTAATAATTTGTTATGAAACAGAAACTTGTAATAGGAATTACTCAGGGAGACAGCAACGGCATAGGGTATGAAGTGATAATCAAGGCTCTTTCCAACGCCAATGTGCTTGAGCTGTTTACTCCGGTCGTATATGGATCTTCCAAGGCTTTCGGTTATTACCGCAAGCAGATCCCGGAAACTGAAAACATCAACACCAATCTGGTCAACTCCGCCCGGGATGCTCATCCAAAGCGGGTGAACATAGTGAACTGCGTTACGGACGACCTGCCCATAGAGCCGGGCAAGCTTACCCACGAGAGCGCCAAGGCTGCCATCGCGTCTTTGGAGAGAGCTGTAAGTGAAGCCAAAGCCGGTTATCTCGATGCAATAGTGACAGCTCCTTTCAGCAAGAAGGGAGTTACCCTGGAACACTTCAAATATGCAGGGCATACCGGTTATCTGATAGAGACCTTTGGAGCCAAGGACGGCCTTATGTTCATGTGCTCTGATTCTTTGAGGGTTGGCGTGGTAACTATGCACATACCCCTTAAGGATGTTTCCGCTTCTATAAACAAAGAGGTGATCATGAGTAAGTTGAGGCTGATGAACCAGTCCTTGAAGGAGGATTTCTGTATTGAAAGGCCTAAGATTGCGGTACTGGGTCTGAACCCTCACGCCGGAGACCGCGGCCTTCTGGGAAGCGAGGAGCAGGAGGTTATCATCCCGGCCATAAAGGAAGCCACGTCAGAAGGGATAGAAACATTCGGCCCGTTCCCTCCGGACGGATTCTTTGCCGCTACGCTTCAAGGGAAGTATGACGCCGTCCTTACAATGTACCATGATCAGGGCCTGATACCGTTCAAGACACTGTCGTTCGATACAGGCGTCAACTATACGGCAGGTCTTCCGGTGGTGAGGACTTCTCCTGACCATGGCACGGCATTCGACATTGCCGGACAGAACAAGGCCAACCCTCGTTCCATGCTGAGCGCAATATACCTTGCCATAGACATTTACCGCAGCCGGGAAAGATACAAGGAGATACACTCCAATCCGATGAAAACCCAGATTCCTGCCCAAGAGGATAACCGGAGGGCTCAGGTTTCTGAAGAACAGTAGCCATGAAAGCTGAACATCCGCCTATATATCTTTACACAGACGGTTCCTCAAGGGGGAATCCTGGGCCTGGTGGATGGGGCGTGGTGCTTGTTTGCGGAGAGCTCAGAAAAGAACTGAGCGGAGGCTCGGCTTCAACCACCAACAACCGCATGGAACTTACGGCTGTGATAGAAGGGCTGAAGGCTATAAAATGGAAGGATGCCACAGTACACATCTGGTCTGATTCTTCCTATGTGGTCAACGCCATTGAAAAGGGATGGCTTGAAGACTGGGTGGCCAATGACTTCAGGGACAAGCAGAGAAAGAAAAAAAAGAATGAGGAACTCTGGAGGGAGTATCTGGAACAGTCCCGCGGGTTTGACCTCCATTTCCATTGGCTGAAAGGTCATGCCGGGCATCCGGAAAACGAAAGGTGCGATGCCTTGGCATTTGCCCAGGCTACCGCTTATTCCTCAAATTCAGAAGCAATTAAATAGGCTATGGATACGATTCTTGAAAAACGTAACTTGAAGTTTGCGATGGTGGGTAGCGGAAGCTGGGCCACGGCTCTTGTGAAGCTGCTGATGAACCATCAGAAAAAGATCGGGTGGTTCATCAGGGACCAGAAGAACATAGACAGGGTGATGAAGAATCGCCGCAACAAGGTCTATCTGAGTTCCGTAATCCTTGAGCCGGACCGCCTGCACATGAGCACAGACATAAATGAGATAGTACAGGAGGCTGACGTGCTGGTATTCTGCATACCAAGCGCTTATTTTCTCGGAGTGATGGACAGGCTCACCGTGTCTTTGGACGGCAAGTTCATTGTTTCTGCCATCAAGGGTTTTGCAGGAGACCGGACCATCGCTGAGTATTTCAACCAGGTTCACGGCATCCCTTATGACAGGATAGGTGTTGTGAGCGGGCCTTGCCACGCTGAGGAAGTGGGTATGGAAAGGCTTTCCTACCTCACGTTTACATCCAAGCATATTTCTTCAGCCAAGGCCCTGTGCGATTTCTTCGAGTGTGATTATGTGAAAGCTATGCCTGGAACGGATATTTATGGGGTGGAGTATTCAGCGGCACTGAAGAACATTTACGCCATAGCAGCCGGAATCGCCCACGGGCTGGGTTACGGAGACAATTTCCTGTCTGTGCTGATTACCAGTTCCTTCAAGGAGATGACTGACTTTTTGAACGCATCCCATCCGGACAAAAAACGCAACGTGCTGTCTTCTCCATACCTTGGAGACCTTCTGGTGACAGGTTACAGCCAGTTCAGCCGTAACCGTACGTTCGGCAGCATGATCGGGAAGGGATATTCGGTCAAGAACGCCCAGGTGGAAATGAATATGGTGGCGGAGGGTTATTATGCCTCAGACGCCATCAACAGGATAAACAAAAGATTCGGAGTGGATATGCCGATCGCTGAGGCGGTTCATGATATACTCTATGAAGACAGGTATCCTGCTTATGTCATGAAAAGACTCAGCGATAAATTATATTGAGAATTAGACGGTTATGCTCAAACTCAACACAGAGATGATAGAGCCGTTCGTGGCTCCTGAAGACTTGAAAAAGGCTAAGGCGGATGCTGCCGAGGCTTTTGATACTTTGGTTTCCGGAAAAGGAGCCGGAGGCAACATGACCGGCTGGCTGGATCTGCCGGTTTCTATGTCTGACACTCTGATTTCGGACTGCAGGATGATAGCCAACCGGTGGCTGGGGACACTGGATGTAGTTGTGGTGATAGGTATAGGAGGGTCCTTCCTCGGAGCTAAATGCGCTCTTGAGGCTTTCTCTCACAGTTTTGCCTCTGCCGGAGAAAGAAACTCACCCCATATTGTGTTTGCAGGTTACTCATTGTCAGAGGACTATATGTCCGATCTGTTGAGTTACCTGAAGAAGAAATCCTATGGACTGATAGTGATTTCAAAGTCTGGAACTACGATAGAACCTGCATTGGCCTTCAGGATCTTGAGGATGAACATGCTGAGAAGATTCGGGGCGGAAGATACCAGGAGGAGGATCGTGACGGTTACAGACAGCTCCAACGGAGCGCTTCGTGCAATGAGCGAAAAGTACGGATATGTTTCTCTAAGCGTTCCTTCAAATGTGGGAGGAAGATACTCGGTACTGACAGCCGTTGGACTTCTGCCTATAGCAGTTGCAGGCTTTGACATAGAGCGTTTCATTGGAGGAGCCAGGGAGGCGAGGGAATGTCTGATGGAAAAATCAGATGATAACCCGGCCATGATATATGCCGCATACAGGAACCTTATGTACCGCAGCGGCAAGAAGATAGAAGTTTTCGTCAACTATCATCCGAAGCTGAAGTACCTTGGAGAGTGGCTCAAGCAGCTCTTTGCGGAAAGCGAGGGGAAAGACCTCAAGGGCCTATTCCCGGCAACCCTGGACTTTACCACCGACCTTCATTCCGTTGGCCAGTATATCCAGGATGGAGAGAGGATAATGTTTGAGACATCTATCCTTGCAGGCAGCAAGGAAGTGGAAGTCATAGTCCCTAAGTCCACAGACAATCTTGACGGTCTGGATTATCTGGTAGGAAGAACTCTGGAGGACATCAACTATATGGCGGAAAAGGGAACCAGGCTGGCTCATACCAGCGGCAATGTTCCAAACATATACCTGGTGCTGGAAAAGATAGACGAATGGAATATGGGACAGTTGTTCTACTTCTTTGAATTTTCCTGCGCCTTGTCTGCTTATATGCTGGGAGTCAATCCGTTTGACCAGCCTGCCGTGGAGGTGTACAAAAACAATCTTTACAAACTTCTGGGCAGACCGGGCTATCAGGACAAGTAATGGCAGAGACAATCAATCCGATGCTTTTGGATCTGGCCCTTATTCTTGTGGTGGCCGGAGTCGTGACAATTATTTTCAAGGCTCTCAAGCAGCCTCTGGTACTGGGATATATCGTAGCTGGTATCCTGACCGGGCCTTATGTAGGATTCATTCCTACCGCAACCCAAGTTGAAAGCGTTGAATTCTGGGGAAAGATCGGGGTCATCTTCCTTCTGTTCGGTCTGGGGCTGGAATTCAGCTTCAAGAAACTCAAGAAAGTTGGAGGGCCGGGTATCGCAACCGTTTTCTCCGAGGCAGTGGTGATGTTCAGCATGGGCTTTCTCATAGCCAAGATCTTCGGCTGGGAAAACATCACCGCCTTGTTTGTTGGGGCAATGCTTTCCATCTCGTCCACATCCATCATAATCAAGACATTCGACGACCTTAAAATTGGCGGCAAGAAGTCTTCCCAGCTGGTGTTCGGTGCCCTGATATGTGAGGACCTGGTGGCTATACTCCTTCTTGTGATGTTGCCTACGTTTGTAATAAGCAAAGCTTTCAGCGGAGTTCAGCTTGTAACCAAGATTCTTACGATAACCGTGTTCCTGCTTCTATGGTTCACCGGCGGAATCTATTTCATACCAACCATATACAAGAAACTCAGAAAGCTTATGAGCGATGAGACGCTCATAGTCGTGTCTTTGGGGCTTTGTCTTTTTATGGTGGTAGTCACCCTGAAAGCCAACATATCTGAGGCTTTGGGAGCCTTCGTCATGGGCTCCATACTTTCGGGCACTGTGCAGAGAGACAAGATAGTCAATTTGATAAGGCCCATCAAAGATTTCTTCGGCGCCATATTCTTTGTTTCAGTGGGAATGTTGGTAGATCCTTCCGTTCTGCTTCATTACTGGCCTCACATATTGTTGATTTCCGCAGCTGTAGTTTTTGTCAAACCGCTTGCCGCCACAATAGGGTTCCTTTTCAGCGGCCAGACTCTCAAGATTGCTCTTCCAGCCGGTATGTGCATGTGCCAGATAGGTGAGTTCTCTTATATCATAGCTTCTCTGGGCAAGAACCTCGGGGCTACGCCAGACTACCTGTATCCGGTGATAGTCACGGTTTCCATACTTACTACGTTCGTGACACCTTACTGGGCCAAATACGGAGACAGTACTTTCAATTTCATTTACAAGCACGCCTCATCCGGATGGAGAAACGTTATAGACCGTCTGGGAAACGGAAAGAATACCTTCAACCAGGAGTCCAGATGGAGGAAGCTTCTTGTCAGCTATCTTTCAAGGGTTTTCATACTAACTACCTGGATGGCCTTCATCATCCTCCTGTTTACCAAGGTTATAAACCCTTTTCTCAACAATCTTGTCAAATCATTCTATCCTGAGATAGCCGGAATGTTATGGTTACGCCTGATACTGTTTCTGCTTACCATCGGTGCGATAGCTCCATTCGTGTGGGCGCTGCTCCGTCTGAAAGACAAAGAAGGTATCTATGACCAGATCTGGGCTGACGTGAAGTTCGCCAGGGGACCTCTTCTTTTCCTGGTAGCCATAAAATATATAATTGCTTTCATGGCAGTCTCTTTCGTAGCCAGTCTTTATCTGACGAGAAGTACCGGTGTAATAATACTGATTTGTGCTGTAGTCATTGTGTTTGTGGTTATATCGCAGAGAGTTAAGGGATATTACTCAAAGATTGAGAAAAACTTCCTTTCAAATCTTGACAGCGAAGGAGGGCGCCGGTTCATCGTGCCTCGGGAAATGGCTAATGAGATCCACATGGAAAAATGCGTGGTGGCCCAGAACTCATACCTTGCCGGAAGGTCTATAGGAACCGTTCACCGCAAGAAAGATACGGGAGCTCTGGTTATTCAGCTGACTAGGGGCAGCCGCATCATAAACCTGCCCGGGAAGGATGTTGTTTTTTATCCTTCCGATTCCCTGTTGATCTTGGGTTCAGACAAGCAGCTGGGCAATTTTATGGCCTTGTCGAGGAATATTGAGACAGATGACATAACACCTGAGAATGATGATACGATTGAGATGCGTCTTTTCCAGATCACACTTTCAGAAAATGCTCCTGTGGTAGGGCATAACGCCAACATCACGTCTTTCAGAAATGATTTTGGAGTTCTTCTTGTGGGAGTGGAAAAATCAGATTCAGATGTCTTCCTCCGGCCTAACTCGACAGTGTCAATAGAAAAGGGAGACACTATCTGGGTGGTAGGCAATCTGGAAAAAGTGGGCAAGCTCAACGTACCTGACGCTTAATCGGAGTTTGAGGTGCCAATTTTTTTGCTGAACTGAATATTTTTTGTGATTTGACGGTATTTGTCAATGTCAGCTTATAGTTTTGCAGTATGAAAAATCAGTTTTTAAGGCAGGTGGCACAAGTGTTCAAGGAAGACCACCTGGAAGATTATACTTTCGTGTTCCCGAACAGGCGGTCCTCCCTGTTCTTTCTCAAGTATTTGGGGGAGATGAAGGACGAGCCGTTTTTTGCTCCCCGTGTCTTCACGGTGGATGAATTGTTCGACTATCTTTCAGATCTGGAAAGGGCTGACGACATTACGCTTACTTTCCGTCTTTGGCAGAAGTATCGTGATCTTCAAGAGAAACGGCTTAAAGCTGCTGGGCAGGAAAAGGATGAAATTGTTCTGGAGGATGCGGACAGCTTCTTCCAGTGGGGGAAGATTATCCTCTCTGATTTCAACGATGTTGACCAGTATATGGTTGATGCTTCTCGTCTTTTCAAAAACGTGGAAGACTATAGCCAGCTTAGGGTGGACCCTTCCGAATACCTTGAAAAATCACAGATAGAAGCTCTGAGCAGGATTGGGAATATCGGTTCTGGACTTTTAGACAAGGAAAAGGCAAAGAGAAAATATCTGGAGATATGGAATATGCTGTTTCCTCTGTACAAGTCGTTCAAAGAGTCTCTTGAAAAAGACGGCATTGCATATCCCGGGATGCTGGCCCGTTCAGTGGCTGAAAGAATTGCCTACTGTAGCCATAATCCTTCACTTTCTGATAAGCTGACCAAATCCAGAAAGGTAGTGTTTATCGGTTTTTCGGCCCCCACCGAATGTGAAAAGGTACTGATGCGTTATTTCAAGAAAGAAGGGGGGCTATTCTACTGGGATTTCTTCTCGGACTGGGTCAAGGCTCCTCATAACCGTTCTTCACAGCTTATTTCAAAATGCCTGGATGAGTTTCCGAACTCCTGGCCTGCTGACTGGAGTGGAGGATGGGAGAAAGACCGGTGCCGATACAACCTTGTTCCGGCTTCGGGTTCCACTGAGCAAGCTCTTATAGTGAACTGGTTGCTCAACAAGATGAAAAAAGAAGGTGCAAAATCGATAGAGACAGCCGTAGTGCTTTCAGATGAGCAGCTTCTGCTGCCTTTGCTGGAAGTCTTGGAACAGAACGAGTTCAATATCACGATGGGATATCCTCTGAAGGCCACATCCACTGCATCCTTCATCTTTACCCTTTTCAATCTTCATACACGTAGTCAGAAATCCGGGAAAGAGATTCTTTTTCCCGGGGAGGTTTTCATTTCCCTGCTTGGGCATCCTTTCATAAAGGAGTTGGATGTGGTTTCAGCCAACAATGCCATCTCCCATATCCGCAAATCAAACCTTTATCTGATATCCATATCAGAGTTTGACTCGGAGAAGCCCTTCGGGCTTGATAAGGATAACCAGATAGTGAAGGTGCTCCGAAAGATGGTGCCTTCCAGTGGAATGTACAAAGAAAACAAATCTGCTTCGCTTAGTTCTAAAATACTTGAGTATCACAGGAATATCGTTGAATGTCTAGTTGCTTGCGGTCATATTTCTTCAATGGAAAAAACTTTCCTGAAGGTATATATGGGGATACTTGACCGCATAAGTGCGAGTGAGGCAAAGTTTGATGAACCAAAGACCATTTACTCCATAATACGTTCTTCCATCAAGACAGCTTTAGTCCCTTTCCGTGGGGAGCCTTTGGGCGGTATCCAGATAATGGGTGCTTTAGAAACGAGGGCACTGGATTTTGAAAGGGTAATATTCCTCTCTTTCAATGACGGTACATATCCGGCAACCGGAGAAATATCCAGTTGCATCCCTTATTTCCTGAGGAAAGGATACAGACTACCTACTTACGAAGATGACAACAGTATTTCTGCATATAACTTTTACCGCTTGATCCAGAGGGCTTCTGAAGTATATATGGTTTACGATACTGCAAATACAGATAGTCTTCGCTCTAAAGAAGAAAGCCGTTTCGTGAAGCAGCTCAAATACGATTTCGGTGTTTCTTTCAAGTTCCTGGATTTCAAGTTTCCTCTTCCTGCTGCCGGAAGCCGTTTTACAAACGATATTGAGGCTGTGGCTGCAGATTGTGAAGAACTTGGCAGATTTTTCAGCGATATTTGCAAAGACGGGCGGGAACCCAAATACTTTTCAGCATCATCGTTGAACACATATATTGAATGCCAGAGGAAGTTTTTCTTCCAGAAAGCTTTGGGCCTGAGGGAAGATGATGATCTTACAGATGAAGTGGGAGCCGCCGGTTTCGGCAGTATCTATCATAATTGTATGCAGCATATTTATGATCAGTTCAAGGGAAAGGAGTTGAGCCTCGAACCATTGAAACAGACCCTATTAGATGTAAAGGATGAAGAGTATCTGGACAGTCTGGTAGGCAATGCTTTCAAGGAAGAGCTGAAAGTCGGGAGGTTAGATGGGCAAAACATGATTATAGGGCAGTTGGTGAAGACATATATCCGCCAGACGATTGCGGCTGACATATCCAAAGCAAAAGACAGAAAATTTACGCTTCTGGGCAATGAATATGAAATCAAAAAGAATCTGGGAGAAGAATTTGGCAATTCATTTTTCATCGGAAAACTGGACAGACTTGAAGTTTGTTCTGACGTGCCAAGGATTTGTGATTACAAGACGGGAACTTTTCTCCATGTAGATACTGTCCTGATAAATTACCTTGCTTCAAAGAACTTTATGGTATCAGCCGGCAATCATTATCTGCCGTTCAAGGAATTGGAAGAAGGCCCAGGCAAGGTTGGCAAGAAACTGACAGATGATTTGTTTGGTGTCCAACTCCAGAGGATGTTCGGCTCTGCTGTAAAGAGGGAGAAATACGATTCCATTTTGTTTCAGATGTTTGTATATGCCTTGCTATACAGGTCTGAAGGCCACTCGTCTCCATTTTTTGACCTGTCCATATATCAGTTGCGCATACTTGACAAGTGCGGTCCGGTTACGGTCAGGATTTCAAATGGCCAACTAGACAGATTTGCACAGAGGCTTAAGGAGCTTTTGGAAGAGATCAGATCTGTAGCAACATCACCAGGCACCAGAATCAAAGTCTGCAAGGACGACAGTAATTGTAAGTATTGTGATTTCAACAAGTATTGCAGGAGGGTAAAAGATGACAACTAAGAAACTTAAAGTATATGACGCTTCCGCCGGAAGCGGAAAGACTTATAAATTGTCAGAGCAGTTTGCAGATTATCTGCTCGATGAGTATGAGCATGGTAACAAGGAGGCCTATCGTCATGTGATGGCTGTTACTTTTACCAACAAGGCTACATTCGAGATGAAATCAAGAATAATCTCCCGCCTTTATGAGCGTTCACGAGATGAAAAGGATAAAAAAAGGAGAGATGTAGCCAAAGATCTTCTCCAGAATCTGGTCCATGACTATACTATGTTCAGGGTCAGCACGATAGACAGTTTCTTCCAGAAAGTGCTAAAGGCCTTTGCTGTTGAAATCGGCAGCCATTCTTCATTTGAAACCAGTCTGGAAGATGATACTGCAATTGAGGAGGCTCTTGACAGGGTATATGCCAAGCTTTCTACCAGAGAAGACATTCGTCAGATTCTGGACAGAATATCTCTTTCTCGCCTTGAGACAGAAAAGAGCTGGGACTGGAGAAAAGACTTGTTGTTAATCTGCAAGAAGGTTTTAAGTTCAGAATACCAGAACTACAAGTCCTCCGGCGGCATATCGCTTAGAGATAAGGTTCAACTGTACAGAAAGCGTTTGAAAGAGCTGGATGTTTTGTTCGCGGGTGAGGTTATCAGGAAGACGGAATCTGTGAAGAAAGCTGCTTCCGGAATTGATTTTGGCAGGCTTTCGTTTAACAAGAACAAGACAGATATTGTAAAGCTTCTTGAAAACAATCTTGCCAGTACAAAGCAGTTTTATGATATTTCTAAGAACGTTGTTCTTAAGCGGTATCCCGAGTCTTTTGACAAGTGGATGGTAGATCCTTGCCAGTTCCTGAAAAAAGATGGAGATGCGAAAGATGTGGATTTGGTGAATGGTGTACTGAAAGATTACCCCGCTGAATTGAAAGAACTCTATGACAAATACTATAAGGAATATGTCACACTGAACCTGATTTACGGCCAGATTTGGGAAACCATACTGCTGGACTCCCTATCTGAAGAACTGGATGCTTATCTGGCAGAGGAGCAACTTGCCCTGTTGAGCAACTCGCCACAGGTCTTGAAGCAGCTTATTGCGGGAAGTGTAAATCCGTTTGTATATGACAAAATAGGTGCTGTCATAGACCACTATCTTCTGGATGAGTTCCAGGATACCTCAAGAGACCAGTGGGACAATTTTCAGCCTTTGCTCAAAGAAGGAGTGGGCAGGAACCAGGAGTCGTTCATTGTTGGTGACATAAAGCAGAGCATTTATCGCTGGAGGGATGGCGACTGGGGGCTTCTGAAAAGAGAAGTTCCTGATAATTTCAAAGATCATTATTTCCGCGATAGTCTTGATACAAACTACAGGAGCCTCGAGAATATTGTGCGCCTTAACAATTTGTTGTTTTCTGGTGATGAAAAGAATTCTGGCTATCTTGTGGATCAGTTCAAGGCCAAACTTGACTCTGATACGGAGGATACGGCGTTCTCTGATATTGTTATTGAAATTTACAGAAATTCAAGACAGAAACTCAGAAAAGAATATGACGGGATTGACAGCAAAGGTGTCGTCCATATTATATCTTGCACACAGTCTGACTCTCTTGTAAGCCAGAAAGACTTCATCCTGTGGGATGTGGCCAGGAAGATAAAAAAACTGGTAAATTCCTGTGCTGGATACAACTACGAAGACATCGCTGTGCTGACATCTTCGAGGAAAGAGGCAAACGATGTTGCCAATTATCTTGTCAAGCATGATATCAAAATTGTTTCAGGTGAAAGTCTCAAGCTGGATTCCAACATGACGGTTGTTGTTTTGACAGAATTGTTGAAGAAAATCAACGATCCGGCAGACAAGGGGCTTGATATAATGATACGCCTATGTGGAGCGAAACTTCAGAATATGGAGTGTCTGGACAAATCATCCGAGATTGGCAAGAGCTTTGATATTCAGGTAAAGAAATGCAACACCTTGTATGAAATCTGCCGCCTGCTGCTGCGTACATTCTTTGGTTCAGTGCCAGAAGGTGATTTCGCCTTTATAAAGGCTTTTCTTGATATGGTACTTGCCTATTCCATCTCCAATGGCACAAGCATTCCAGACTTTCTCAAATGGTGGGATGTTCAGCGTGAAAAGATGTTTATTCCGGAGCCTAATGATAGCCAAGCTGTTAAGATTATGACAATGCACAAAGCTAAGGGACTTGATTTCAAAGTGGTATTTGTGCCTTTCCTCAGGGATGAAATGATAGGTTCTACGGTCAAATACGGCCAATATGAAGAAAAGTGGTTCCATACAGACTCCGATATTGTAGGATATTCAGGGCCAATACTTCTTCCGTTAAAGGAAGAACTGAAAGACTCTGTTTTTGCGGAAGACTACAAAAAGGAAATGATGGAACGCGCGGTAGATAGTCTGAACCTTGCCTATGTCTCTTTTACGAGGCCTAAAGAAAGACTGTTCGTGTATGCTTCCAGAAAAAAAACTGATAAGTCTGTAATATCGTATATATCAGCGGCATTGAATGTTTTTTGCGAAGCAAATAATGGCGAGGGAAAGCTCTTTAAAGCCGTTGTAGAGACTTTGGACAAGGATAAGATAACACGGTTTGACCCATCTATGGAGCTGACAGAGGGTAAGGATGATTTTACCTTTACTGACTTTATCATGGGTGACGACGACGAAAAGACATTTGTGGATGACAAGAAAGATGAAGCTGGCGTGGCAAGGGAACCTGTCAACTATTGCGATGTGACTGCTTTAATGAATGATCCTGCGGATGCTCATATTAAAGTCCAGTTTGAGGATGAAGACATAATAAGGGGAGTTCTTTATCACGAGCTGTTTTCCTATATTGATGCGCCGGGGAATACAGATGGAGCTCTTTACGAGCGTGTTGCCAATGCAGTGGACAGATTCCTTAAAAGACATCCAGGAAGTCTTGTAGGTGATGACAAGGAAAAGTTGAGCGAGGATGTCCAGGCTATGATTGAGGCCAATGGACTTGCCCGGAAGTGGTTTGATAACAGAAATCGTATCCTTGTGGAAACCAGTATTCTGACTAAGAATGGAACGTACAGGCCTGACAGAATTATACTTCCTGCTGAGGGCAAGGATTGGGCCATTGTAGTTGACTTCAAATTTGGCGAGTATGAAAAAGGCTCGTATTCAGGCAAGACGTATCACAGCCAGGTAAAGAACTATATGAAGCTTCTTGAGGATATGAAGTATGCCAAAGTGGACGGTTACCTGTGGTACGTGATGGAGGGCAAAGTGGAGAAGGTTGAATTATGATTCCTCTTAAATAACATATTTTCAGGCGATTGACGTTGTTCCATTCCGTATAAGGTAAAATCTTTTGGGCGGACAGTGTCAATTGTACCGGGTGGCTTGGAGAGGCCCTTGCTGAGCTGATATTTTTGCTGTCGATTTAAGCGGCGAAAATATGAAGCGACTTTTAAGCAAGGGCCTTTTTTGGCTTTGTATCTTGACATTGGGTGTTGGAGGCGGAAACGCCTTGGCACAGAACTTTTCCTTATCTACTAATGTGGCCCAGATAATGATGCTGGGAACCGCAAATATCAGGGGCGGCTATCCTGCATCCAGGCACATCAGCGTTGAAGCAGGGGCCGCATACAATCCTTTTACATTTGGCAAGGAACAGAAACAGAAGTATTTCCGCAGAGTTGAGTTTTTTGCTGGCGGCAGGTACTGGCCTTGGTTTGTGAATTCAGGGTGGTTTGTCTCCGCTTATGCAGACTGGGCCAAATATGCCTTTGGAGGAATCTTTACCAAGAAGGCATACGAGGGCTATGCCTACGGTGTCAAACTCGGTGGGGGCTATGCTCTTATGTTGGATAAAGGAGTGAATCTGGAAATGGGGATGGGGGCATTCCTGGGCATGGATAACCATACCGGATACAATTGCACAAAATGCGGATCTTCCCTGGGTAAGAAGGAAAGGTTCGTGGCTGTGCCTTCAGTACTTGTTTTGGGTGTGACTTTGGTTTTTTAGATAGGTCGGTGATATGAAGGGAAAGAAAGCAGTGAATATTTTGTTGGCCGCCGTTATGGCAACTGGTTGTGGAGTAATCTTCTCCAGGAAGCAGGTCCAAGATGATGTCAGAGTTAGTATATCCGAGACTGTTTCCTCTGAAAGGGAGTTATCTGTAGGGGAGAGGGAAAAAAGGATCTTCAGGGATACGGCAAGCGGAGGAGAGGATCTTGTGTTGAACGCTGTGGTGGAGGAAACGGGAGGAGAGATAGTAGGGCAGGGGAAGATTGCTCCCATAACGGTTGAGGCCCGTCACAAGAATATCGCTGAGAGAAACGGGATTGTCAAATTGAGTTTTGATGTCCATGTACCGTCTTCCATTTTGTCTGAAGACCAGCAGGTGAGAATTGTCCCTCACCTTTTTACAGAGGACACCTCCAAGCTTCTGGACAGAATATTCGTTACAGGAGGGAAGTATCGCAGGGCTCAGGAAAAGGGTTATGAACGCTTCAAAAAATATTTTGCTTCCATAATTCCGGATTCAGTGGATTTCTTGAAAGCTTTCGGTTATCTGGGCCTGCTGAAGTTGTTTGTGGAGAGGAACGTGGAAGATAGGGAAACAGGAGAATTCGGGGTTACGGAACCTGAAGCTGTTGATTATTACATAAAGCATTACCTGGTAAGGGCTAACCGCCGCCGGAAGGACAGGTTGGAAGAAGTGTACAGAAAATGCGTGAAGGATCCGGCGGACAAGTTGGGTGTGAGGTTGGATACGGTTCTGGAAAATCCTTCCGGCGGTCTGGTTTACCGTTATGTCCAGGAGCTGAAGGCTGCTGAGGGCATGCACAGGCTTCGCCTTGCTTTTGGAGGAAGTGTCCATACTTATGGCAAGAAGCTCTATGGCTTCTCCAGCCCGGATACCCTGACGTATTACGTGAGCTCTATCGTCCAGTTGGCAGATACGACAGAGATGTACAGGGAACAAACTCTGGCGCGAGATGTATCTGTATCCACACTGGCGTATATAGAGTTTGAAAAAGGGAGTTGGGAGATAGATACTACCTTGGGTAACAATGCATTTGAGCTCAACAGGATAAAAGTTGACATAGATTCCCTCAAGTCCAGCAAAACATTTGCGGCAGACTCTATGCTTGTGGAGGCCTCCTGCTCACCGGAAGGAAGCTATGCCTTCAACCGGAATCTTTCCAGAAAGAGGGCTGAGTCCATCGTGGAATACTTCAATAGGGCCTATGGCCCTTCAAATGATATCAGGTTCAGTTTCTCTTACATCCCGGAAAACTGGGACCTGCTTAAAGAGCATATTCTTGGAGACAGTCTGGTAAGAGACAAGGGGCAGACTCTGGCAGTCTTCGGTGAAGAAGATCCTGACAAACGGGAAGAGCTGCTGGCCGGATGTACAGACTATCCTTACATAAGATCGCACATCTATCCGATGCTCAGGAGGATACTCTTCAACTTCCATCTCCACAGGAGAATCTATGACACAATACGCTCAAAGGTGGAGATAGATGAAATGTATAAGAGAGGTCTTAAGGCCCTCCAGGCCAGGGATTTCAAGAAAGCCACAGAAATACTCGGGCCATATTCTGACCAGAACACGGCAATTGCATACCTGTGTCTGGATTACAACGCTTCGGCATTGAAAATCCTGACCGGGCTGGAAAGGACTCCCCAGGTAAGTTACCTTATGGCAATTGCGTACTCAAGACTCGGGAAGAACGCTCAGGCTGAGGATTGCTTTGCTCAGGCGATAAAGGAGAATCCGAGACTGAAATTCAGGGCCGCTCTGGACCCGGAGATGTCACCGTTTCTGGAAAAAGCAGAATGATTACGTTTAACCAAATATTTATAAGCTATGTTCAAAAAAATCATTTGTGCCGTACTGCTCGCGGCAGCATTTGCTTCCTGCAGCAAGGAAGAGAGCAAAGTGGAGAAGGAGTTGTCTTCCAAGGCAACCGTTCATCTGAGTCTGACCCCATACCAGGTTGAGACCAAGAACACTGATCCTAACCACGGGATAAACAAACATCTGGACAGTGTTGCAACCGTTGATGTGTTCGTATTTAGAGAAACAGGTGTGCTGGATGCCTACAAACATTTCAGCATCAATACCGCCGAGGGTATCAACCTTTCTGACCTCCAGATAGATGCTACGGTTGGCCAAAGAAATGTTTATGTGGTGGCCAATGCCAAAGAGACCTCATGGGCCGGGATTACTACAGAGGATCAATTCAAGGCACTGACTGTTTCCTTGCAGAAAGAGTCCTTGAGATTTTTCACGATGACGGCTTTTGCAAGTGTCAACCTTCAGGAATCAATGACTGTAAATCTGACTTTGGTAAAACTGGTGGCAAAAGTTGTTGTCAGAGGAATAAGGACAAACTTTGCCGGTACTCCTTACGATGGGCAGAAAATAAGGTCTGTAAAACTTTATCTGACAAACATTTCAGGTGCCAAGACATATTTGGGGGAGAATCCTCAGACAAAGGTCGTATTCAATTCCGGAGGTTTTTCCCAGGAAGACTATGACGGCTGCATCATGACCGCTTTGTTCAAGGAGGGGGTACCTGGACTTGTGGATGATACCGGATATGCAACCGCCCATCATTTCTATTGCTATGAGAATCTTCTTTCCAGCGAGACATCTTCTGACAAGTTCACCCGTCTTGTACTTGAAGCAGAACTTGGAGGAAAGGTTTACTACTATCCTGTAGATATTAACCAGCCTGGTTATGGATGGAACTCAACCATAGATCACAAAGGTGTCAAGAGAAATACCTGCTATACCTACAATTTCACTATCACAGGTCCCGGATCAGACGACCCTGAAAGCAAAATTGCGCTCAAGACCATTACCGTAGATGCTTCAGTAGAAAGTTTCGGCTCCATTCCCGGATATTCAGTAAGCTTCTGATGAAAAGGATCTTGTTGATAATGCTTTGGGCAATGAGTGTGGTCTTCCCTTCCTGCAATATCTGGGAAGACCGCTCAACTTGCCCTAAGATTCTGGCTGTGGACTGCAGCAAACTGGAGGGCAAGGCCCTGAGTGCCGACATCTGGATATTCTCTCAGGACGGAAGTTTGTTTGCCAAGACCAGGATCGGGGAACATGAGTTTTATAAAGAGCAGGTTTTCAGAGTCCAAAGCGGCGATTACATCTGCTGTGTCTGGGCTAATTTGGGTAGCGGCACAACTGTAACGGATATCAACACTTTGGAAGGTAAACTCTATGCCAAGCCTTCAGCTGAGGCAGACCAGTTGTTTTCATTCAGGAAGAAAGTGTCGTGTGAAGGTGATTCTACCCTGGTCAGGGTTTTGCCAAGAAAGATGTTCATAGATGTCTATGTAACTGTCAAAGGACTGAAAAAGACAGATGTTGCCAAAGTAGGGCTCTTTACTCCATACAACGGATTCAGTTTGCAAGGTGAATGTCTGCTTCAGGACAGGACGATGACCGCTGAAGGCAATCCGCTTATCCGTCTGAGGATGCTGCGTCCGGGTACGGTGGAAGGCATCAAGCTTGAATTCTCCTGCCAGAGGGGGGAGGAAACTGTTTTTTATCCTGACTTTGCCTTGGGAGACTATCTGCAGCTCAACGATTACGACTTGTCGTCAGATGAACTTAAAGATATCTATGTAACGATAGACATTGCCTCCATCAAACCGCTGATCGGGGTGGATCCTGTTCACTATATTCCTCCTGTGGAAATCAAGTACTGAGACAGCCGCAGTAAAGAAATAATGTGCTATCTTTACTCCGTTTCTTAATTAGCGGCTATGAAGAGAGTTTACGATTTTTTATATCACCTTTCCAGAAACAACAATAAACCCTGGTTTGACGCCCACAAGGCCCAATACCTTGAGGCCAAGAGGATTTTTGACGAGTTTACATCTGAGCTTATAGACAGGATAGCTGAGTGGGATGACTTCCTGGCTGCGGACAAGCCTTCTGTCAAGGACAGCACATACAGGATTTACAGGGATTTGCGTTTTACCAAGGATAAAAGGCCATACAAGAACCACATGGGAGCATTTGTGGTTCCCGGCGGAAAAAAAGCACCATATTGTGGCTATTATTTCCATCTGGAACCTCCTCAGAAATCCGGTCTGCTGGGGGGCTGTATGCTCTATGTCGGCATATATCAGCCGGATCCGAAGATCCTGGCAAGCTTCAGGGATGAAGTGTCCGTGAACGGAGACGCTTTCTTGGACGCTGTAAAAAAGGCAAGGGGATTTGAGCTGTATAGAGATACCGCTTGCCGTAAGATTCCTTCCGGCTTTGAGAATGTGGAGAAGGATGAGTGGAAAGAACTTATAAAGCTCAGGGATGTTAATCTGACCAAAGCAATTGACCGGGATTATCTTGATGATGATAATCTTGCGAAAAAGGTTGCTTCCCAGCTAAGACGATGCCGAGATTTCAGCTTGTTCCTTAACAGATGTGTTGATTATGCCCTTGAAGGTAACCTATGAAGCGTAACCGGAAAATTTTGGCCATAGTTTCATCTGCCGCTTTGGTTGGAGCGGTAGTTTTGTTGTTTCTTATGAAATCAGAGAAAGCAGGGCGTTACGCTGTATATATCGGCGGATATGGCAAGGCTGCCGTAAGATGCGTTTTCAATGCCAATACTTACGATTTGGGAGTGGTAGGGGATTTCAAGGCCCTGAACCCTTCCTACCTTGCTCTGTCCTCTTCCGAAGGCAGGATATACGGAGTTAACGAGACCGGGCGTTCTTCCGGAGTCTGGGGCTATGGGAATTCCACTTTGGAGCAGTCTCTCGGGACTATGGGAGACAGAGGTTCGGATCCTTGCTTTATAACTTGTTTCAAGGGGCATCTTTTTACGGCAAATTACGGAAAGGGTGGAGTTTCTGTATTTCCTCTGGATACATCTGGGAGGATAAAGGCTCCTGTTCAGATCATAAATTTTGTGTCGGACAATCATAAGGCCAAGGTATCCAGGAGCCACATGGTCAAATTTGTCACAGGTAAAAAGAGCAAAAACGACTATATCCTCGTTTCTGACAAGGGGCTTGACGGAATACATATAATGCGTGTAGGTGAGGATACGTCTTCTTATCCTTCCGGCAATCTGCTTTCCGGCAAAGCTTTAAGGCTGTACAGGTGCGACTCCGCTTTCGTCGGTGTTCCTGAAGGATATGGACCTCGCCACATGGAACTTTCCAAGGACGGGAAGTTCATGTATCTTCTGTGCGAAACCAGCGGGCGTATCATTGTCTATTCAATCAGGGAATCCGGTGGCAATATTGTTCTCAGGCAATTGCAGGATGTGGTTTGTGACTATGAAAACAATAAAGCCAGCGCTGACATCCATCTTTCCCCTGACGGACGCTTCCTGTATGCTTCAAACAGGAGAGGAAAAGATGGCATCGCCATTTTCAAGGTAGATGAAGACGGACTTATTTCCAGGATTGCCTATCAGGTGACGGACCAGTGGCCGAGAAGTTTTGCCATAACTCCTGACGGGGAATTCATGTTCGTTTGCTGCCAGAAAGACAAGTGTGTACAGGTTTTCAGGATAGACCAGTCTTCCGGTTATCTTATCAATACCGGAAAGAAACTGGCTTTTCCTGATTTTGAACCTTCGTGCGTAATTGTCGGGAAAGTCTAAAGGACATCCTTCCACTTTTCATACATCCTCATGGCAGTCTCCGGTTCTTTCCCGTAAGTTTTTGGAGCATAGTTCTTTGGAGTTACAATCCAGTTCCATTCCCACTTTCTGAGTTCTGAATAGAAATCATCGGCTTCGATTGCCTCTCTTCCGGAGGTTCTCGGAAGCTTTTCTTCGTATTCCTTGTAGCTTTTCCAGCTTCCGTCCAGAAGCTTTCCTCTAAGCATGGCGTGGAACTTGTCCCATCGCGGAAGATAATAGTCTCTTATAAGTCCGCTCCACTCTCTCCAGGAGTAGTCAAAGAGGTAGTTGGTTCCGCTTTCCTTGTCAGGTCCCCACTGGGTTACCAGCAGAGACTGGTTGTAATCGTAAAGCTTTGCTTCTTCCGGAGTCGTTGCCCAGGCGAGCGCTTTCTCTATCTTGTCCTCAAAGCTGTATTCCCTTCTGGTGCCCACCAGTTCATCCATATCGGCCAGAAGATCGTGGAACATCCTGGTATATTTGTCGTACTCAGCGATGTTTCCTGAGTTGAAGGCTTCTTCTGTCTTGCCTAGTATCTTGTAGGCAAGGTTGCTCATGAACTGGCGCATGATGTCAACCATGTCGAACCTGACGCCGTCTGTATGTGGTTCCAGGCCGAGAACGATGTCCAGCGCTATTTTGAGGGAATCGTTGTCATAAGGGAAACTGAAAGTTCCGCTAGGGCCGGATTTCTTGACGTGAAGGGCTGGTCTTGCAGCTACAGCCGAACTCCTCTCGGTTCCGTCTGTTCCTCTCTTGTATGCAGTCTTGACAAGAAGGTTGATAAGGCTTTCAGTATAGTCTGAAGTGTAGCCGTACCTTCCGGCTGCATATTCATAGTTCCATTTCAGAAGGTCTCTCTTTGTCTGGTAGAGAGGCATGTTGAGTGCCAGATCATAGTAGAGCGGGTTTTGGCATATACCCTCCATGAACACTCCGGTTCCTATGACTTTTTCTCCGGCTTCCAGGGCTTTTTCATACTGGTTGTCTGCAAGGGCTCTTACATCTCCGTGCAGTTTTATCCTGCCTCCGAAGTTGTGAAGGTTTCCTGCAAGATAACTGTAGCCCCAGAACCTTTCCTGCCCGTCCTTGCGAGGCGTATAGTCCGGATCAGCCAAATCAAGGATAATAAGAGATTCTTTCGGTATGGCTGTCACGATTCCTTTGGTAGGGGTCCAACCTTGCATTATCCAATACTTGAAGTTAGGGTCAACTGCCTTGTTCAGAGCCATTATGGCATTGGCCACTTGGGCGAGATAGGCGCTGTCCTTTGAGATTGGCTGGCTCTCGTGGAAGGGGTCTGAAGCGTTGAATCCATACAGTCCATACAGCTTTTTCTCCTCCTGGAAAAACACTTTCCCGAACTCCATGAACAGTTTGTCAGTAGGGTCCAGCTGGTAAACAGACGGGAATCCGCACCAGTCTTCCTTTGCCGCTATGACAGCCTCAGGATAGCGGTCTTTGAATGCGGCCGGAACATTCCCGGCAAAACCTTGCTGGATAGGGTGCATCCCGAGTTCTATCTCTCTCTGCATCACCTTCTTTCCCAGTTCTATATGACTGTCTATCCAACTCTTTGGAAGAGGTCCGGCAAAACTTTCTATGTTGCCCATCCACTGCCATGCGAAATAAGCAGGGCCGCAGAGATATTTCCGGGCCTCAAGGTCTGAATACCCCACCTTGCGGAGAGCGTTGTACCATACTCCTTCCAAGCCTACGACCTGGAGTGGCATGTTGATTCCGTTCATCGCGAGGAAATCTATCGTCCACTGCCAGTCTTCCCAGGTCCACCAGGCTGCTGTGTAACTGAAAGAGCAGTAGTTGAAAAATGAACGGTAGGGACCGTTTATCTTTCCTTTGACGGTGTGCGGAAGAGGTAGTTTCTCAGGAAGTTCCACCCTGCTGCCGCAGAATGAGAGGTTCACGTTGCAGTATTGCCTCAGGTACTGGTAGTAGGCAACCGCCAGAGCTATCGTGGTATTTCCTTCAAGAAGGACCTTGCCGTTGGATGTGGAATAAGAATAGTATTCCGCTTCCCGGTTGCTGTCAAGCTTGAGGATAAAACTTGAGGAATAGCCTGGAGTTACTCTCTCAATCAGTTCATGTACAGCTTTAGCGCCTTTATCTTTCCATTTCGGTGCAGCTGTCATGGCCGTAGCAACGGTGATTGCAGCTAGCAGGAGAAGTATTTTGCAGTTTTTCATATTGTTTTGCATGAATGTTATTCTTGGTTAGATGGAGCAAAAACATACTTTACTTTGCTTACCTGGCCGGATTCAAATTCTATCCTTATTTTCAGCATCTTGACAGAATCCCGCCCTTCATCCTGGATCAACTTGGCCAGATGGAATATTCTCCAGCAGCTGAAGTGCTTTCTCCCGTAAGATCCTTCTGCCTTCTGCTTGAAGACAGCATTCCCGTTGACCAGTGTTACGGTCAGCGATGTAAATCTTGTCTTGTGCGGAGGCAGCCCTTGGCGCAAGAAATTATTGAAAGTGTATTCTTCCAACAGGTTCATATAATGTGGCATAGACGGGAGTGTGTTCATTTCAGCGATTTTTTGAGTGTTTTCTTTCTTGAGGGCTGTTGTCAAAGATTCCGGAGTAATTGTTTATAAGTTTTCCGTCCTGGTTGTAAACCTTGACATTGTTTTCGAATCCGTATGGTCTCTTTTCATTTCCACGGTACAATATCCTTATTTCATAGGATACTTTGCGGCCGTGTTTTTTGGCATTGATGGCTTTCTTTTCAAGTTCCAGGATTTCTCCGGAGTTCAGGTCCCTTCTTTGGGGTACATAGTTGATCTGTTCGGCCGGGCCGTCAAGGGCCTGTGGAATCAGATGCCCGCAATTGTCTCCTTTGACTCCGTCCTTGAACTTTACAGAATACTTCTGGGAGAACTGGTTGCGGCCCCTTGACTTGAGTTTCAGGTCAGGGCAGTAAACCCTGGTAATGCGGCCCAGTTTGTCAGTGTAATAACTGATGTTGTCAACCAGATATTTGGCTTGGGGCAGGTGAATGGTGTTAAGGAACATGTTGACATAGACCTCACCGTTCTTTTTCACTCCGGCATCTGCTACTATCATCCTTTCCGACAATATTCCGCAGAACTGGCCTCTGTTGTCAAAAACAGCCAGCCATCTTCCGCTTCTTGCATAGGCCGGTACTCTTTTCATCAGTGCCAGACACTGGTTGAAGGCGGCTTTGTCTGATTTTTTGTCGAGGCGGCTGACGTCCTTGAACTTGAATGTGGAAAAGTCCACATTGCCGTATTTTGTCTGGACGGCCTCTTTCCACCAGCTGTTGAGTTTTGCCGATTTCTCAAGACTGGTACCTTTGAATGGAGCAAATGAGACAAGAACCAGGCATAAAAGCAGAAGGAGTCCGCCACGTGTTATCGAGTTTCTTTTCATATCTACAAATATAGTGCAAAAAATTAGGTATTTTTGCATCAAATATATCTGTTTATGGAAAGGCTGGACCTGTTTAAACTTAGGCGAGTTCTGGGGAAGCGGGGCAATTTTCTTGTTCTGGGAATTGCTCTGGTTGTCATGATGATATTCTATCCGGTTGACGGAAAGTTCAGGTATGAATACAAGAAAGGCTCCCCTTGGCTTTATGAAACCCTTGAGTCCCCGATAGATTTTCCTGTCCTAAAGACTGCAGAGGAGATCTCTCAGGAGAAGAGCAGTGCTGCCAGTTCCATTATCCAGTATTACCGCAAGGATGACAAGATCATGGCCTCGTCTCTGGAAAAATTCTCCCAGAAGTGCTTTAAGGACAGTATCCCTACGTCCATTCAGGATGTTGTTTCTGCCGCCTTGGGGAAAATTTACCAGAAAGGAATCTTGCCGCAGATGGAGCTGGAGAGGCGTACCATTTTTGTCCAGAGGGGCAGGAACGCTTCCCAGGAGATAGATTCAGACCTTTATACGCCGGAAAAAGCCATAAGGTACATCCGCTCCGAATTACAGTACGCTTTTGCAGACCAGAATCCGGATTCATTGCTGTCCAAGCTTGAGATTTCCGGATTTGTTCAGCCGGACCTTTCATTCGACAAGAATACCACTGAAGAACTTCATCGCCGAGCCATAGATTTCATTTCTCCGACCAAAGGGATGGTTTATGCCGGAGAACACATTGTCTCCAAAGGAGAAACAGTTACGGCTGAGGTCGCCCAGATCCTGGATTCTTTCAAGGCTGAATACAAGAAAAGCATAGGCTATTCCGGCAATCCTGTCATGCTTCACCTTGGGCATGCTCTTGTCATTGTCATGCTTTTGCTTATGGCTTATCTGGCCGTCTATTTCTCTAACCCTGATGTGCTTAGGCATCAGAACGAGTTCAACTTCGTGATATTCATCCTGTGCCTGAATTTTGTGGTCATGATGCTTGTCAGGAAGATTTCCCCTGAACTTCTTTACTTGGTTCCGTTTGCAGTGACAGTTCTGTATATGAGCGCATTCCTTTACAACAGGGTAGTGCTTCCGGTATATTTCATATCGCTGATGCCTCTTTTGCTGGTAGCGGAAAACGGTGTGGAACTCTATATAACAGCTTCAGTCGCCGGTGCCGTGGCCTTTGTATCGTTCTCCTTGTATGAGAGGGGGTGGCTTCAGTTTGTAAACACACTGTACATATTCATAGCCTGCGCTTTGGTCCATATTGGATTCCAGCTTGTTTCAAAGGGCACGGTCTTCCCTCTGGACAACCGTATATATCTCTATCTGTTCATAGCTTCCGTTCTGGTTGTGATAACCTATCCGTTTGTGTTCCTGATGGAGAAGATTTTCTACATGGTCTCAATTTCCACGTTAAAAGACTTGTCAGATACGGAAAATCCGCTTCTGGAGGATCTTGCCACAAAGGCTCCGGGAACTTTCCAGCATTCTCTCCAGGTTGCCAACCTGGCTGAAAGGGCTGTGTTCTCCATAGGTGGAAACCCGAGGATAGCAAGAGCAGGCGCCTTGTATCACGATATAGGGAAGCTCGTTAACCCACAAGCATTTATAGAAAACAGTTCCAACGGAATCAATCTGCACAAGGAACTCTCCCCTGTGGAAAGCGCGCAGATGATAATAAAGCATGTTGAAGACGGAGCGGCTCTGGCAGACAAGAACAAACTTCCCAAGCTTGTAAAAGACTTCATCCTGTCTCATCACGGCCACTCAGTCACAGAGTATTTCTATAATGTATATTGCAACGGAGGAGGTGATCCGAAGGACAAGGGGCTTTTTACCTATAAGGGTGAGCTGCCTTCTACAAAAGAAGAGGTTGTGGTAATGATCGCTGATGCTGTAGAGGCTGCATCCCGCTCTCTTTCAGAATATTCTGAAGAGACCATTTCCAATCTGGTGGACAATGTCGTGGAAAAGAGAATTGCCGGAAACCAGCTCATACGTGCAGATGTCACTTTCAAGGACCTGAATATCATCAAGTCCGTCCTCAAGAGGCAGATCCGGGAGATATACCACGCCAGGATAGCATATCCAAAACGCAAGTCCTAGGAGATTTTCCTTCTGCGCACGAATATTCCCAAAACAAGGAAAGCAACTGATAACCAGCAACTGAGCATGCCGGCAACATCTCCGTATCTTACAAACGGAGTAATATCCTTGTTTGGATAAAGCTTGCCTTTGATTGCACATTCTTCCCACCACGGAGTAGGGGAAATGATGTCTCCTCTCTGGTTTACAATGGCGGATATTCCGGTATTCGCACTCCTGGCAATGTCTCTTCTTGTCTCAATGGCTCTCAGCGATGCGTAATGAAGGTGCTGGATATGGCCGCTGGTGTTCTTCCACCAGCCGTCGTTGGTTATAATCGTCATGAGGTCAGCGCCTGCATCTTTTATGTAGTCTCGGAAGAAATTGGCGAATACAGACTCGTAGCAGACTGCGCTTCCGATCTTTATCCGGCAGTCGCTGGCTGTAAACAACCCTCTGTAGCTTTGGGTCCCGAAATTGCCGAAGCCGCCGCCCAAGTCAAGTCCAAGGGAACCAAGTACGCTGGTCTTGCCTATATAAGGAACGGTCTCGGCGAGTATGACAAGTTTTGACTTGTGATAAAAATCAAGTGAAGAGTCCCTGCTTGCGAAAACCGCTGTGTTGAAAAGGTCGTACCAGGCATAAGCTCCGGCTTCTCTTGCGCTTCTTGTCGGTTTTTCAGCTTCTCCAAGATAATTCTTCTGAGTTACCGCTCCGAATACGAAATTGACGTTGTTTTCTGCGGAAAAGAGCCTGATGCTGTCAAGTGTAGGGTTTGATGGGTTGTTTTCAACGATGCTGCCTGCTTTTGACGACGGGTTGAAGAAAGTCTCAGGAGCAACAACAAGGAAAGTTGAGTCTGATATGTTTTCTCCCGCCAGACGGAGCAGGATCTCATCCTGTTGCTTTTGGCCTTTGCCTCCGAATTTATCTTTGTAGGGGTCTATGTTAGGTTGCAGGATGACGACTTCTTTGGCTGAGGACTTGTTGTATGAGGCTATTCTCTTTCCGTAAGATGAATATCTGATATGTGAAAGGGCTGAAGGAACAGCAATCAGCAATATGGCTGAAACGGCCCACCACTTGGCTCTCCGCCTTTCAGAAATATTGAGCAGGGTTCTGAATATCAGACCGTTTGCAAGCAGAATCCATAGCGAGCCGGCTATTGAACCCGTTACCTCATACCATTGGATGTGCTTGATGCTTTGTGCAAAGGCGTTTCCCAGGTTCAGCCAAGGCCAGGTAACCTGCCAGTCTTGGTAGAGATGCTCCCAGGCGCACCACATCACAGCCAGTGCCAGGTAAGGGAAGAATCCTTCAAACCTTTTTCTGAGGAACCTGAAAAGGCGGAATACAATCGCCATCTGAAGCGCGTTCAGGATAATTGCAGCAACCGCTCCGGCAGGGGTCGCGTACCAAATCCACCAGGTTGCGATTATGTTCCATACAAGGAATGAGCAGTAGTAGCACAGGCAGAAGTATCTTGTTTTCTCTCTCAGAGCAATTTGTTCAGCGGCTAACAGGGGCAGAAATGCAACCAGGGATACTATCCCGCAGTGCGGATATATGTATGGCACAGCCAGCAGCACACCGGAGATTATGCTGAGCAAAAGCAGTTTTACAAACTTATTTTTTTTCATATCCCAAAAGTACTAAATTTGCGGGCTGACAGTGTTATTATGCTAGAAGTTTTTCTGAAAGGGATGATAATAGGTATCGGGGCCTCGATTCCGTTGGGGCCTATCGGGGTCTTGTGCATCCAGAAAACTCTGAGCAAGGGCCGCTGGGCTGGTTTTTTCACTGGTCTTGGAGCATCTATTTCCGATACATTCTATGCTACTATCTCTCTTTTGGGTTTTTTCTTCATAGAAGGTTTCATCGATGACCACAAATCCTGGGTGCTTCTGATAGGTGGGCTTGTAATCATCCTAATAGGAATCAAAGTCTATATGACCAATCCTGTCAAGCAAATCAAGCAGAAGAAAGCTGCTGGCAGCAGAATTTCGGATATGTTTGAGTCTTTGGCGATGACTATTACCAATCCGGGCTCAATTTTCCTGATTTTCGCCATGCTTGCTGCTGTCCGTCTGGATTTCTCAGTCTTTCCTGAGGATGTGGCCAGCAGGGCTGTTAGGATAGCTTTGGTTGCTATATTTGCAGGATCTGCCCTCTGGTGGTTCTTCCTTAGCACTATCATCAATCTTTTCAGGAAAAGATTCCGCCTCAAGCAGCTTATCATCATAAACAAAATATCAGGAATCGTGATCGCCGCCCTTGGAGTGATCTCCTTTGGAGAGGGATTGTTCCTGATATTCAAGCAATACTTCCTGTAGTGGAGGTGAGCGGAGTCGAACCGCTGTCCAACCAGACCACCAACCGGTTTTCTACGTGCGTATCTTCAGATTGTTTTTCGTCAGCCGTCTGCCCTGGAGCCGGCAATCCGTCTGCTTATCCTTTAAGTCTTTTGAGGTTTTAAAGGAGTCCACCCCAGCATTCTTCTTTAGATGATACCCCGTATGCCAAGCCCAAGAAGACGGAAAACCTGGCGGGATACTCGTCCGAAGCACCTTGTGCCTCAAGGATTAAGCGCTGTCAGCTTGGCTGATTACGCAGCGAGTCTTACATTAGTTTCGCCAATTAATGGCTGAAAGTCATTGATTAACGAGCGCGGCTCCCAACGCTCGGCACGCTTGCCAGCCAATTAATCTGATGTCAAAACCAGAACACCCCCGGCAATTCCGCACAAAGCGGACGGCAAATTTATCAAATCGGATTGATTCCTGCAAAAAAGCTCTTACAGGTTGTCGCCGGTCTTTTCCTCAGCGGAAGCTTCATCTACCAGATAAAGGAGGTTCTTGAAAGGGATTCCGCTGTGCTGGGACAGGCCGACTTCACATGTGCGGCTTGTGGCATATCCTTCCGTACATCCTTCAACCTGATTCGGAAGGTCTCTCAGACCCCAGTCGTTGAGTTCCGGAGTGAAGAATCCCTTGTCTCCTGCAAAACCGCAGCAGTTGGTATCCATTACCTTCACTTTCTTGGCGCATTGTCTGGCTATTTCAACTATTGTCGTGTCCACCCCGAGTTTCTTGGATGTGCAGACGGCAAAAACAGCAATGCTCTTGTCCAGTTTTTTGATGTTCAGGTTTGGCATCAGGAAGAGTTTGGCAAATTCAGCCGGCTCATAGAGTGTAAGCTTATCCTCAAAGTTGGACTTCATCGTGTAAAGGCAAGGAGTCATGTCGCACACAATCGGCAGCTTGCCTTCTTCGGAAACCCGGTAGAGTTCCTGATAAAGATTGTCGCTGAGGAATTTGCCTGCTTTTACAAATCCCTTGCTGGAGAATGCCATCCCGCAGCAGAGTTTCTTCAGGTGAGACGGATAGACAACATCGTACCCGGCCTTGCGTATAAGCTTGTCCATCAGTTGGGTAAGGGTGAGTGCTGCCATGTGGTCCTTGCTCTTTCCCATTGAACGTGTCAGGCAGCTTGGGAAATATACCACCTTTCCTTTGGAATCTTTCACTCCAGGTCTGTTGCCTTCAAGCACTGCCCTGGAAATCTTAGGGTTACCCTTAGGGAAATACTGGTTCCATTTAGGTATAAGCCCGCCTGTCATCCATCTGGCTGCGGCTGCCATTGGCTTCATGAGTTTCTTGCCCAAAGCTATCCTTATGAAATAGGACATGTTCCAGGCGGCTCTCATTCCCCAGACGGCGGTACTCCACTTGGAGGCCAGGGAAGCGGCCCTGTTTTCCTGCCTTTCAGTGTGGTTCTGATGGCGGAGCTGCTTTGTAAGCTTGCCGTTATCCACCTTTACCGGGCAGGCTACGGCACAAAGGCTGTCAGTTGCACAGGTCTCGTCGCCGAGATACTTGTATTTTCTCTTCATCAGGGCAAGGTCAGCTTCATTGGTGCCTGTCTTTTCCAGACGGGCCATCTCCCTGTATGCAACCACCCTCTGCCTTGGCGAGAATGTCAACCCTTCTGATACACAGTTCTTTTCGCAGAATCCACATTCCATGCACCTGTCCACTTCAGGATTGGTCTGGGGGCAAGGTTTGAGGTTTTTGATATGGGCTTGCGGGTCCGGATTGATTATGACTCCAGGATTCAGTATTCCCTTAGGGTCAAACATCTGCTTGATTTCTTTCATCAGCGAATATGCCTGCCGGCCCCATTCCTTTTCCACAAAAGGCGCCATGTTCCTTCCGGTACCGTGTTCCGCCTTAAGGGAGCCGTCATATTTGTTTACCACCAGGTCTGAGACATCGTCCATCAGCTTGGCGTACTTGGATACCTCGGCCTCGTTTCCGAAGTCCTGGTTGAACATGAAATGGAGGTTTCCGGCAAGGGCGTGCCCAAACAGCACGGCATCCGAATACCCGTCTTTGTCAAACAACTCCCTCAGGTCTGTGACAGCCTCGGCAAGACGAGGTACAGGGAAGCAAATATCTTCTATTATGGCTGTGGTTCCGGCTTTTCTCATGCCGGCTACCGTAGGCAGACATTCCTTTCTGACCTTCCATAGCGTAGCCTGTTCTGCAGCGTCTGTAGTGAATGAAAACGGCAGCACCGTCCGGAAAGGCTCCAAGGCTTCTGTAATCCGCTTGACCTTGCCCTGGAGTGAAGCCTTGTCCTCTTCAGTTATTTCTACTATCAGTCCGCAAGCTCCGTCAGGAAGCGTTTTCAGGTACTGGGGAACCCCGTCTGCATTTTCCACGCTTTTGATGGAAGCCCTGTCTATGAGTTCAACGGCAGAAACCGGCAGCTGCTTCAATGTCTGGACAGCGCTGCAGGCTTCTCTGATGGTAGGGAATATAATCAGAGCCAAAGCTTTGAATTTCAGGTTGTCCACCGTGTTATAGGTTATGCTGGAGATGAAGGCCAGCGTGCCTTCAGAGCCTATGATCAGGTGCTTGAGTATATCTATCCCGTCTGAATAGTCAACAAAGGCGTTGAGGCTGTATCCGGTGGTGTTCTTGATTTTGTATTTCCTCTCTATCCTTTCTTTGAGTACAGGATCTTCCGCTATTCTCCGCGATATGTTTTCCAGTCCTTCCACAAGTTGCTTGTGGGATTCCTTGAACCGTTTTACTGAATTCCGGTCTGCTGTGTCGAGATCCGTGCCGTCCGGCATTATTATGTTTATGTCAGCGATGGTCTTGTAGGAGTTCTGGCTTACTCCGCAGCACATTCCGCTTGCGTTGTTGGCTGCTATCCCTCCAATCATCGCTGAGTCTATGGAAGCCGGGTCCGGACCTATCTTCTTTCCGTATCTTGTCAGCAGACGGTTTGCCATGGCACCTCTGATTCCAGGCCCGAGTCTGATAAGTTCTCCTCTTACAGATATGCTGTAACCACGGAAACCGTGGGTGGCAATCACCAACACCGAGTCAGAAATTGACTGGCCGCTCAGCGATGTTCCTGCTGCCCTGAAAGTTACAGGGATTTCCATCTGGTAGGCTTCCATAAGTATCTGCCTGACCTCTCCGGAAGAATAAGCCCTGACCACAAGCTTCGGCACCAGGCGGTAGAAAGACGCGTCGGTTCCGAAAGCCAAAGTTGTGAGAGGGTCGTGGAACATTCTCTCTTTTGGGATGAATTCTGAAAGTTTCTCGTAAAATGCCTTGTACTTTCCGGTTAGCATATCAAATGTTTTTAAACGTTATTTTTTCAAAATGCGGTTCAGTTCAGCATCCAATTCAGCGGATGGCACATCTTTGACCAAAACTGTATTGCCGGCACTTATGACAAGAATCTTTGGAACGGTCTCCACATAATAATGGTCAGCAAGTCCGGCAATATTGTCTTTATCATATAGTTGTCTGAATTCCAATGCATTGTCCGCAACAAACTTTTTCCAGGAACCAAACTGTTCCTCTGAAGCCAGGACTCCTGTGAATGACACTTTCCTGCCGTACTTCCTCCAGGCTTCCTTCCAAAGCGGAATATCCTCTTTGCACACTCCGCAGCTGGTCCTGTAGAAAATCAGGACTTTTACTTTTCCGTCATCGGGCAGAAGTTCTGAAGGGTTGCCGGATATGTCATAGAGCATGAGGTTTTCAGCCTTGCTTTGCGGCCTGTTCAGCTCGTAGGCTCTCAGCAAGCTTCCGACATTGGAGACGAACACCGTATCATCCCATCTTTGCGGCATCTGCAGGACATATTTCTTACCAAGATAGGCGGCTGCTTCTTTGTCAGCGTAGCGGTCAGAAAAATAGAGATATGTGAAAGTCTGCCTGAGCAGTCTTTGGAAACTCTCATCAGATGAAGAGATCCCTTCATAAATCTTGTCCACCAGGGCTTTGTTGATACCAGCCTGCAGCTCTTTGTTGCCAATGCCCGTTTCTCCGGTGGCAAAAATGGTTGCCAGGTATTGATACGCTTTCTTGTTGAGGACTTCCTCGTCTTCGAGAATCCTGCCCAGGGTGTTGGTCAGAATGCCTTTTCCACGGATTCTCAGTCCCTGGTCCAGGAGATACATCTTTGGGGTGCTGGCCACTCCAAAATCAACAGCAAAATTGCTGTCTCTGCCAATGTCAGAAACATGGTACCAGTTCACATAGGGGTTCATGGTTGAAAAGTTTTCCTCCACGAACTGCTTCCAAGCAAGGGAATCAGTACCCGTATATACGGTAAGCACATTGAGTATGTTGTCTTTGTAGCCGTCCAGAAAGTTGATGAGTTTCGGGGTTTCAATCTTGCAGTGTATGCAGTCGTCCGAGTAAAAATAGATTACAGACCAGTTGCCCATAAGGTCATTGGTGCTGACAAGGTTCCCCGATGTGTCTTTCAGCTGAAGGTAAGGAACTTTGCTGCCGATAAGAGTGCCCTTGTTCATGGTCACGAAGTAGGCGGCTTCCGCCCTGTCGTTGAGCGGTACGCTTTCGTTGCCTATGATATACTTTTCAGCGGCATACACCGCACTGCCTTCGCATCCCATCACTACGGAAGATGTGAAGTATCTGAAACATTCCATGGCGACAGCCGCTTTCATTTTGGGATGAGTGAGATACTTGTTCTCCATAAGATAGTCTATGGCCATGTTCCTTACGCTCTCTTTAGACAAGGCAAACTTGTCCAGGAAACCGTCAATGATACTTTTGCCGAATCCGGTGTAGAATAGCCTTTCGTCCGCTATGTCAGGCAACTGGCTTTCGTCATTTGCAGAAAGCGGTTTTTCTTCAAACCTGCTCAGGACACCATATAGCGAGGCCGGAAAATGTTTCTGTGCGGCTAAATGTGCAGCCGCCCTGCTCCCGAAGGCCCGGGGATTCATCAAATCGTTTTCCTTCAGCTTCTTAGGATTATATCCCTTTCTGATGAATTGCCCGCCGGGAGACTTCTCAAAAGTTTCCTTGAAGCTTCTCCCGTCCATCGGTGAATACACAAAGCTGAAAAAGCTGCCGTCTGAGTTGCAGAGATTGTATTGTCCTGCGGTAAACAGCCTTTCCTGGTCTTTGTCCAGGTCAAGAGGATAGGTCAGGCCTTTGAATACAGCCTGCATCTTCCTGTTGACAGTTGCCGAATCAACAGTGGTTCCTTCTGTGGAGTGCCAATTGAGTTTTTTGAGGTAAAGTGTGGTTCCAGGTTCCGCTAAACCTGTCTGCTGATCCCTGCCGAAAAGGAAAGTGATCTTATAGGTTCCTGCAGGTTTCTGCGCAAAGGCAAAAGCCGGGAACAAAAGCATCATGAGGACTGTATAGACCAGTCCTTTAAGGTAATAACCCGATTTTCCGCAGTAGCCTGACACTATTTCTTGAGCTCTTTCCTTGCCTTGATGTATTTCTTGATATCCACGCCCTGGGGCATGAACGGGGTGGCGTCCCCGTTATGGATAAGCAGATCCCTTACAACAGTTGAGGATATGAATGAATATTCGTGGCTGGCCTGGACATAGACGGTTACAACATCGGGGTCCAACACTCTGTTGGCCTGCGCTATAACACCTTCAAACTCAAAATCTGTGGTTGTCCTGAGGCCTCTTACTATGAAGTTCACGCCAAGCCTGTGGCAGAGTTCTATGGTCAGTTCCTTGTAGCAGCATACATCCACTCTTTTTCCGTACTGCTTGATGGAATCTCTTATAATCTTCATCCTGATGTCAACCGGAAAGAAGCCGGCGGCCTTGTTGCTGTTGTAGCCCACTGCAACTATTACTTTGTCAAACAGTTTCAGGGCAGAATCCAGAACATCCAGATGACCTGCGGTAAAAGGATCGAAAGATCCTGGAAATATAGCTGTGCGCATATTCTTGCTTTTTACACTTTGTAGGGTGTAAAAATACTAAAAAAAGTAATGGATTATTCATTCGGGCCTACAAGCTCCAGTCTATCGGAGAAAGCCCGTGCTCCTGGAGATAGGCGTTGCATCTGGAGAAATGGCGGCAGCCGAAGAAAGCGCCACCGGCAAGAGGTGACGGGTGGGCCGCTTCCAACACGAGATGCTTTGAGGAGTCTATGAGAGTCTTTTTGCTCCTGGCAAAATTGCCCCAGAGCATGAATACCACGCCGGTCCTGTTGTCTGATATAGCCTTGATTACGCTGTCTGTGAAGGTGGTCCACCCGATCTTGCTGTGCGAGGCGGCTGTATATGCCCTAACCGTCAGGATGGCGTTCAGCAGGAAAACTCCCTGCCTTGCCCATCCGGTGAGATTTCCGTTTTTCCCTTTCAGCGATATGCCAAGATCTGCCTCTATCTCTTTGTAGATGTTCTTCAGCGACGGGGGAAGCGCCACTCCGTCCGGGACTGAGAAGCTCAAACCGTGCGCCTGTCCCGGATTATGGTAAGGGTCCTGGCCGAGAATCACGACTTTTACAGCGTTGAAAGGTGTCAGGGAAAATGCGTTGAAAATAAGCGATCCCGGAGGGTAAATCACCGCTCCGGAATCTTTTTCCCGATGCAGATAGGCAGCCAGGTTCCTGAAATAGTCCTTGCTGAACTCATCGCTGAGTATCTGCTTCCACTGCTGCTCTATCTTTACATCCATAATTGCAAGTTTTTTCCCGGCACTTACTGGAAGATGAACTTCAGTACTTGGTCTATTGTCTTGACATACTTGAACTTGAGCCCTTCAATATAGACTGGCTTGATTTCAGATATGTCTTTCTTGTTCTCTTCGCTGAGGATGATGGTGGTGACACCGGCCCTCTTGGCCGCGAGTATCTTTTCCTTGATTCCTCCAACAGGCAGGACTTTTCCCCTGAGGGTCATTTCTCCGGTCATGGCTATCTTGCTCTTGACCTTTTTGTGCATCAGGGCGGAAGCCATGGCGCTTACCATTGTGATTCCGGCGGAAGGGCCGTCTTTAGGTATGGCTCCTTCAGGGACGTGCACGTGGAGGTCGTATTTCTTGAACTGGGCGGCAGTCATGCCCAGAATCTTGGTGTTGGCTTTCAGCCACTGGTAGGCAATGGTTGCTGATTCTTTCATCACGTCGCCCAGATTTCCTGTGGTTGAGAGCATTCCCTTGCCCTCGCTGCGGATGCACTCCACAAACAGGATTTCTCCACCCATCTCCGTCCAGGCCAGGCCGGTCACAACTCCAGGCGCCTCGTTGTCCTTCTGGAGGTCGTGCTGGTTGGTCGGAAGTCCCAGGATATCCTTCACGTCCTTGACTTCAATTTCCTTTGGAACTTCCTCGTCCATCGCAACTTTCATGGCGTTGTGCCTGGCTATCTTGGCTATCTGCTTGTCCAGCTGCCTGACTCCGCTCTCACGGGTGTACTCGTCAATAATCTCTTCTATGGCTCCTTTGCCGAAGTTCAGCTGGCCATCCTTCAGCCCATGCTCTTTCATCTGTTTTGGTACCAGATAGTCTTTGGCTATATGGTACTTCTCTTCGGCCAGATAGCCGGAGAGGGAAATCATTTCCATCCTGTCTTTGAGGGCAGGCTGTATTGTGGAAATGTTGTTGGCTGTAGTTATGAACAGAACTCTGGAAAGGTCGTAGTCAATGTCCAGATAATTGTCGTGGAATGTGGTGTTCTGCTCAGGGTCAAGCACTTCCAGAAGTGCAGAGGCAGGGTCTCCGTGGTAGTCGTTGGAGACTTTGTCTATCTCGTCCAGGACTATCACAGGATTGGAACTGCCAGCACGGTTGATGGCCTGCATAATCCTGCCGGCCATTGCTCCTATGTAGGTTTTCCTGTGGCCTCTGATCTCGGACTCGTCGTGAAGGCCTCCGAGGGAAATCCTCTGGTATTTTCTGCCGAGAGCTCTAGCAACTGATTTTCCCAAAGATGTTTTTCCGGTTCCTGGAGGGCCGTAAAGGCAGATGATAGGGGATTTCATGTTCCCTCTGAGCTTGAGGACGGCAAGGAATTCCACAATCCTGTCTTTTATCTTGTCGAGGCCGTAATGGTCTTCGTCCAGTACCTGCTTTGCGTGTTTGAGGTCAAGGTTGTCCTGGGTGGTCACGTCCCAAGGCAGACCGACCATGAACTCCAGGTAGTTGAGTTCCACGTTGTAGTCGGGAGTGTTCGGGTTGAGCTTCTCAAGCCTTGAGATGCACCTGTCGAACTCTTTCTTTGCGTATTCCGGCCACTTCTTGTCAGCCGCCTTTTTGAGCAGTTCTGAAACGTCCTTGGAGTTGCCGTTCATTCCCAGTTCTTCCTGGATGGTTTTCAGCTGGTTGTTGAGGTAGTACTCTCTCTGCTGCTGGTCCATTTCACTCTTGACCTTCTGCTGGATGTCATCTTTGAGCTTGAGAATCTCAATCTGTTTGCTCAACACACCCAGAAGCTTGTAGGCACGCTGCTTTATGTCACTTTCCATAAGGAGGGTGATTTTGTCTGCGACAGCCTCGTTGTCCAGGGTGGTGGCGATGAAGTTGGTAAGGAACTCGAAGGAGTCTATGTTCTTTATGGCGAATTCACTCTCCTGGGCAAAAGCGGAAGAGTATTTGACAATCTTCAGGGCGGATTCCTTGATGGAGTCGGCAAGAACCTTTATGTCTTTGTCGTCTTTGGCCGGGAAAATGTCAGAAAGATTCTCAACCTTTCCGATAAGGTAAGGGTCTTCAGCGATAATCTGCTCCAGGCGGAACCTGCGGATGCCCTGCAGGACCGCAGTCAGGGCGCCGTCAGGCATTTCTATAAGTTTCAATATCTTGGCGCTGCAACCAATCTCATACAGGTCAGATATCTTAGGGTCGTCCTTGTGGACATCTACCTGGGTTGCTGTACCTATGACCCGGGTGGTCTTGTTCATGGCACGGATCAGCTTTACGGACTTGTCTCTGCCGATGGTGACCGGCAGTATCGTTCCGGGGAACAGCACTGAATCCCTCATTGCCAGTATAGGAAGTGTCTGTGGAACCTCTATCTTGTCTGTCTTGGCGTTAGCTTCAATACTCATTACGGGGAGTATGTTGATATCACCTCCCTCTATAGGACTGAGCAGCTTTTCATCAAAAAATTTCATAAATCTCCTTTCTCTGTCTAATTTAAGCTGTAATGTCAAATTGTCAGTCAATACCCCTTCCCCTTGCTTGTCCAAGGTGTCAGATGCAGTTGCTGACTCATCGCTGAGGATATAAGTCAATCATTGTGCCAAAAGTTCATTTGTCATTTTTTTGGCAGTTCTGAACATAGATACTTGTCAAGCCCGTTTTTCTTTCACTCAAAAGATAGGGGCCCTGAAACCGAAAAGGAAAGATCCCTTGCCTTTTATGTTTACCGCATATCCCAGGTTGATCACGATGTCGTAGTAAGTGACAAGGTCCACTCCGGCGCCAGCTCCGGCCAGGAAGGTGTTAGGGAGTGAATTGTCTCCCGCCTTTCCCTTTTTCTGGAACACGTAACCGAAATCGCAGAGAAGTTTTCCGTAAACGGTGAAATGCGGCTTGTTGAATTTTCTCCACTTCGGATTATGCCCCAGATGCACTATCCTCTGCGGCAAAATCAAATAACGGAGGCTGTTGTTTTGAGTGATATAATGCTGCCCGTCAATTACATACAGTTCGTATCCGGTAACGTTTGCAGTCTGGTATCCAACTGCTTTGGAATGAATGTATGAATACTTGTTGGAGAGGCTTGAGCATATCTTTACGGATGAGCTGGTCATCCATCTTTCACTGATTTTGGTGTAATACTGAAAATCCAGGAAGATCTGGCCTTTGATAAAACTGAAGTTGTTGCTCTCTTCCAGCTTCAAGCTCAGCGATGCATACCGTCCCTTTGTAGGGTACAGGGAGTAGTCTCTGTCATCTCTGCCGGCAGACAGTGCAAGGCTGAAAGTGCGGCTGAACCTTGAATCCAGGCCCCAGTAGTCAGGATTGCCTGAAAGGACCTCCTCTGAAACCTTGCTGTAATCAAACGATATGTCTGCCGTGGCTTTCCATCTTATGTGGGGTCTGTATGTCAGGCTGACACTTCCTCCGTAGGAGCGCATCATGAACCCGTTGTCTGAAGACAGGTGCTGAGGTTTGTCGTTCAGCGTCATATAATCAATGTGCTTGTAGAACATTGCATAGGCCTCGGCCGACAGGTAGGTTTTCTTCTTCTTGTCCAGAGATACCCGGCTGTAGGACAAATCCAACCCTTTGTCCCAGCCGGACATGCCTCTCGCCTCCAGTCTGTGCCCAAGTCCGAACATGTTGCTGATCTTGACTCCGGAATACAGTGTTACCCTTTTCCAGTCCATTTTCTTTATCCAGGACGACATGTTCCTGTCGTTTAATCTCATTTCCAGGATTGGCCAGATATACCACCTTTCCTCCACTTCAATGCTTACACGTACCGGAATGATGCCGCCTTCTTGTCCCGGTGTGCCTTCCGGGTACTGGGGAGTGATGGTCACATAGTTGAAAAGTGCAGTGTTGAGCAAGTTCTGCCGGCTTTCTGTCAGCATTTCTTCAAATTTCCCTGCATTTATGGTGTCAGCCACCCTGAAGGGCAGTTCCCTGAGTATCACAGAAGATTTGGTAAGATTGTTTCCTGAAATGGAAATATCTGAAACATAGACACTTTTGGCTGAGGATTGAATCCATGCCAAAAGAAAGAAAAAGAAAATTCCCACTCTTTTCATACGAGTTACAACTCACCAAATTGTTACAAAAATAACATAATATGCTCCATAAACAGCTCAGGCACACTTATTTTTTTGGAAATCTTTTTGCAGGAAGAAAAAAATAATCTAAATTTGCATCCACAAAATATTCACCAATTATCATTTATTGTATTATGACAAAATCTGACATTATCAACGAGGTTGCTAAGCAGACCGGCTTAGAGAAAGTTACCGTTGCCCGCGTTGTTGAAGGTTTCATGACGGCAGTGAAGGGTTTCCTTGCAAAGGGAAAGAATGTTTACCTTCGTGGTTTCGGCTCATTCGTTATCAAGAAGAGAGCTAAGAAGACAGCTAGAAACATTTCAAAGAACACTACAATGGTTATTCCTGCTCACAACATTCCTGCTTTCAAACCAGCTAAGGTTTTCATGAGCGGTGTTAAGGGAGGTAGAAAATAATAATTATGCCAAGCGGAAAGAAAAGAAAAGGGCACAAGATGGCCACTCACAAGCGCAAGAAGCGTCTGCGTAAGAACAGACATAAGAAGCGCAAATAAGGCATCTTGTCGTGAAGTTGAGAGGGCGACTAAAAGATAGTCGTCCTCTTTGTTATCCTTTATGGATATTAGTGTATTCATTTGATGGAGAAGGATCTTATCATTGATGTAAGCCCTGCCAGAGTCACTTTGGCCCTGCTTGAAGACCATCGGTTGATGGAAATCAGCCAGGAACAGAATTCCTCTGCGCAGAGCATCGGTGTCGGAGATGTTTATCTCGGAAAAGTCAAAAAGGTGATGCCGGCTCTCAATGCCGCATTCGTGGATATCGGAGACAACAAAGAAGCTTTTATCCACTATCTTGACCTGGGCCTTAATTTCAAGGCTTTTGACTATTTCGTCAGGCAAATCAACACCGAGAGTGATCTAAAGGCATTCTACTCCAAAGTGAGAATCGGTCCGGTCCTGGAGAAGGAAGGCCGTATCGATGAAGTTTTGTCACCCGGGCAACAGATTGTTGTCCAAGTAGTAAAGGAACCTATCTCTACGAAAGGTTCCCGTCTGACAGCAGAAATATCAATAGCAGGCAGGAATATAGTTCTTCTGCCTTTTGCAGATAAGGTCAGCATTTCTCAGAAGATATCTTCAAAAGAGGAAAAAAGACGTTTGGAAAATCTGGTACAGAGTATATTGCCAAAAAACTACGGGGCAATCATACGTACTGCCGCAGAAGGAAAGAAGGCGGCTGTGCTGGATGCCGAACTCAGTTCTCTCATAGAAAAATGGGAAGGCGGATGCCGTAAACTAGTTGGCAGCAAACCTCCTCAGCTCCTCTTTACTGAGAACAGCAAAGCGACCACCATTCTGAGGGACCTCCTTAACGACACCTTCACTTCAATAGAAGTAAATGATGAATCAACTTATTATGAGATAAGAGATTACATCAGGACCATCGCCCCTGAAAAGGAAAAGATAGTCAAACTGTACAAAGGGTCCCTGCCGATTTTTGACGAGTTCGATGTCACAAGACAGATAAAAGGCTCTTTCGGTAAGGTGGTGCCGCTTAAAAAAGGCGCTTATCTTGTCATAGAACATACGGAGGCTCTGAACGTAGTGGATGTCAACAGCGGCACCAGGGTAAAGAAAGGAGTCGAACAGGAAGATAACATTTTCGAGGTGAACATGCATGCGGCTGACGAGATTTCCCGTCAGATGAGGCTCAGGGACCTTGGCGGAATAGTGGTCGTTGATTTCATAGATATGGACAACGCGGAGAACCGCAACAAGCTTTACAAGCACATGCAGGAACTGATGCAAAATGACAGGGCAAAGCATAATGTGCTGCCTCTTACCAAGTTCGGTCTCATGCAGATTACCCGTCAGAGGGTGCGCCCGGCTACTGAAATCAAAGTTAACGAGACCTGTCCGATGTGCCACGGCACTGGCGAGATAGCTCCAAGCCTTATCGCTGATGAAGCTCTTGAAAGACAACTTGCATATTATACAAAGGAAAAGTTCATAAATTCCTTTGTCTTGACCCTTAACCCTCTTTTCGAGGCGTATCTGACAAAGCGCAAGGGGTTCTTCCAAAGCAGTATCATCAAGGATTTCTGCAAGAAATACGGATGTACCATCAAGACAAGGGTGGACAGCGAACTTCCGCTTCTGGATGCCGTTTGGGCAGACAAAGACGGAAAACCGCTGGATCAGGAGTAGAAACTTTACAGAGTTTTGTCAATGCGGCTTCTAGAAAGTAGAAAGCCGCATTTTCTTTTTGATGAGGTCAAAAGACAGGTTTCCGAGACTTCCGGTATGCGTGTGCCTCAAACCTTTGACGCTCATCTTTTCCTTAGGAAATTCAAATCCGTTTTGCCGGATGTCAGAAGCGACTTTCTTATAGGCCTGGCGGAAGGGGACACCTTCAAGGACCAGGGAGTTCACTTTCTCCACGCAGAATATGGTTTCATATTTCGGATCGCTGAGAATATCCTTGTTCAATTTTATGTTCTTCAGCATCAGGTAAGCCATATCCAGGCACTCGTGCATCTTCTCGGAGGCAGGAAAGACCACATCCTTCAGAAGCTGGAAATCCCTGTGGTAACCATGTGGAAGATTGGCGGTTAGCAAGCAGATCTGAGAGTAGGTGGAGTTAATCAGGTTGCAGTTTCCCCGGATCATCTCCCACACGTCCGGATTTTTCTTTTGCGGCATTATGCTGCTTCCGGTGGTCAGGTTGTCAGGGAAAGAGATGAAACCGAAATTCTGGCACATGTACAGGCAGCAGTCCTGAGCAAGTTTGTTCAATGTAGATGCAATCTGTCCCAAAGCTGCGGCAAAGGCTTTCTCGCATCTGCCCCTTCCCATTTGGGCTGCTATGGGATTGACAGCTAATGTGCTGAAGCCTAAATCCCTGGTTGTTTTCTCCCTGTCCAAAGGCAAGGAGTTCCCGTATCCGGCAGAACTGCCAAGCGGATTCATGTCAGCGGTTTTATATGCAGCCTTTAGCATCAGCATGTCTTCTGCCAGGGCTTCAGCGTAAGCTCCGAACCACAGGCCGAAAGATGACGGCATCGCTATCTGGTAATGGGTATATCCTGGCATGAGTATATCCTTGTTCTTTTCTCCGAGTCTTGTCAGAAGATTGAACAGTTTCAGCATCTGCCTTTTGATTTGAGAGCATTCGTCTTTCAGAAAAAGCTTGATGTCAAGAAGGACCTGGTCGTTGCGGGATCTTCCTGAATGGATTTTCCTGCCGATGTCCCCATATTTTTGGGTAAGCAGCAGTTCTATCTGGGAATGAATGTCTTCTACCGAATCCTGAAGGGTAAACTTTCCGTTGTTGATTTCTGCCAGTATATCATCCAGTCCCTGCTGCAGAATCTGCTCCTCTTCCTTGGGCAGCAATCCGACTTGTGCCAGCATGGAAATATGGGCTTTGGAACCCGTTGCGTCGTACTTTGCGAGCTTGAGGTCAAGCTGGCGGTCGTTTCCTGAAGTGAACTTTTCTACGGCTTTGTCTGTCATAAAGCCTTTTTCCCACAGTGTTGCCATTTCAAATATTTTATTCTGTCTAGATGCCGTTGTCTATGGCTTTTATTATTGCCCAATAGTTTTTTATGCCTGTATAAATCTCTTTTTCAGTAATATACTCATCTGCCGAGTGGCTTCTTGAACTGTCTCCCGGTCCAATCTTTACTGCCGGGATGTCAAGCTTGGACCAGTCAGAAGATGTGGCTGATACATAAGTCTTTATGTTCAAACTTTTTACTGCTTTCATCAGCAAATGGCTGCCTGGAGTTACAGATACCTTGTGATCAAGCCTCCTTGGTGTCAAAGTCCCCTGGATCCTGGCCTGTAGCTTTTGCCAGATTTCAAGGTTGGTATATCTGTCATTTGGCCTTATGTCAACCACATAGCGGCACTGGTCGGGAACCATATTGTGGACTTTACCTGCATTTATCTGGGTTACGGCAAGATGAACGGGCCCCATCATCTCGGACCGTTTCCCGAATCTTGTGCTGGTGATAGCCTTTATGTCTGCCATTGCCTTATATATGGCATTATCAGGATTGTCCTCAGATGCATGGGAACTGGAACCGGTGGTTTCGCCATCCAGAACAAGAAGGCCTCTTTCTGCTATGGCAGCCTTCATTCCGGTTGGTTCTCCCACCAGGGCAAAATCAGGATATGGGAGACTCTGGCTGTTTTTCAGATTATCCAGCACCATCTGCAAGCCACCTTCCCCTCCTGTTTCCTCCTGGGAGGTGAGGGAAAGAAGCAATCCGCAGCCTTTATCTGAGCCGGCGGCCTTGGAAAATGCCATCAACATGCAGACTATGGAAGCTCCGTCGTCATTGCTGCCGAGTCCTATGTATCTGTCGCCTTTTCTGGTCAGGCGGAAAGGTTGGGTGGTATATCCCAGGCAAGGAGGCACAGTATCCATGTGAGCACACATAAGCAGGCTTTTCTTTCCGCCTCGCGGAGCATAAAGCAAGATGTTGTTTCCCGATCTGCTGCAACTTGCTTTGTGAGACAGGGCGGATTCTTTCAGGAACTTTTTAACCCATTTGTAAAGAAACTGGCATCTCTTGGACTCGTGACTGCTTGGAGCTGGAATTGCAACGATCTGTCTGAGAAGGTCTAACGCCTTTTCAGACAAGATGCCTATATCGCTGAGGACAGTGTCTTCAGCCTTCTTTATTTTGCTGATTGAGGTCATTTTGTACCAACTGAAGTGCTGTTTTCATCTCTCAGGCCGTAGTAGATCTTCAGAGGGTTTGCCAGAACCTTGGTGAATCCGATAATATCCTGAGCAGTATAGGATTTGTTGTCTTCTCCGTATGACCCGAATTCCGGATTCATCAGGTCATAGGGGCTCCTGCATCCGAGGACCATGAAACTGTAAGGCCTCAATCTGACTGATACACTTCCGGTTACATTTTTCTGTGTACTTTCCAGGAAAGCTTCCATATCCCTGGCGGTAGGGTCCAGATACTGTGCCTCGTGCATGAGCTGGCCATAGAAGGCTGATATATGGTCTTTCCAGTTCAGCTGTCCTTTGACAAGAACATGCTTCTCAAGCAGGTGGTGAGCTTTGATTATGATAAGTGGAGCGGCGGCCTCAAAACCGACCCTTCCCTTTATACCTATTATAGTGTCGCCGACATGCATGTCTCTTCCGATGCCATAAGGGGCAGCTATCCTTTCTATTTCCCGGATGGTTTCAATCGGGCCTGCCATCTTTCTGTTGACTCCAGCGGGTTCTCCTTTCATGAACTCAATGCTTATCGTCTTTTCTTCCGTGGCCGTTGCCTTGTGCGGATAAGCTGCCTCCGGAAGGAACCCGTCGGAGTGCAATGTTTCTTCTCCACCAATACTTGTACCCCATAGACCTTGATTTATCGAGTACCTGCTTTTTTCCCAGGAATAATCGAATCCTTTGCTTTTAAGGTATTCTATCTCATACTTCCTTTGGAAGTTATGGTCTCTGATTGGTGCAATTATCTTTATTTGAGGGGCTAACACATCAAAGACCAGATCAAACCTTACCTGGTCGTTTCCGGCTCCGGTACTTCCGTGGGCCACAAACCCGGCCTCCAGTCTCTTGGCTTGTTTCAGGACTTCCAGTGCCTGGAATACTCTCTCGCTGCTGACGCTCAACGGATATGTCGAGTTTTTGAGAATATTACCGTAAATGAGGAACCTGATGCCTTTCCTGTAGTATTCATCAGCGATATTTGAATTGACATGGCTTGTGGCCCCTAGTTCCAAAGCTCTGGTTTCCAGTGATTTTTCCTCTTCTTCAGAGAATCCTCCTGTATTTACGCTCACTGTGTGGACCTCAAACCCCTGTTCCTTGAGGTAGGGGATGCAGAAAGATGTATCAAGCCCTCCGCTGAATGCCAATACGATTTTCTTATTCATTTTTCTGGTGTTTATGGTTACTATTATTATTTAAGGAGTGCCTTGATTTTTTGTTTCAGCGATTTTCTTTCTCGAGTCTTTGTCTCGTGTTCAGAAGGATCGTAGAGCAGTGCCGTGCAGAGACAGATCTTGAAGTTGTTCCTTTTGAGCACGTCGTAATTGCGGCACCCTTTGCAGCCATCCCAAAACTCCTGTTCCTGAGTCAGTTCTGAAAAAGTGACAGGCCTAAAACCAAGTTCGTAGTTTATTTTCATGACAGCAATCCCTGTAGTTATGCTGAATATTTTTGCAAATGGATACATCTGCCTGGACAGTTCAAAAATCTTTTGCTTGATCTGCCTTGCCAGCCCGCTGTTTCTGAACCGGGGAGCTACAATAAGGCCGGAATTTGCCACGAACCTGGTATGGCTCCAGGTCTCGATATATGAGAACCCGGCCAGTGTACCATCTGGTAAACAGGCAATTATGGCTTTATGGTTTTCCATTTTCTCTTTTATGTACTCAGGAGTACGGCGAGCAAGGTTGGTGCCCTTTTCTTTAGAAGACTGGCACATCATCTCTGCAATTTCAGCAGCATATTTGAAGTGCGTCTGGTCTGCTGTAAATATATCTACTTTCATTTTGTGGAACTATAGCATGCCTAAACGGCCACATTTATGGTTAACTAATTGGGTATATGTAGTTTGTGAAAGAGAGAAAATTATCTATATGCGTGGAATCACCTTCTCCCCATATCTGTAGGAACGGTATGGGAATAGGGTGCTAAAGTCGGACGTGAATAGCCGCACTGACAAAGTGTAATATGAAATTTTTTATTTTCACGATGCAAATATATAAAAAATGGGATGTAGTGTGCTAGTTGTGGTTATTTTTCTTGTTAGAATTTGAAAGATTGCTGTATCCGCGAAAAAATATTGTCAAAAAAATTTTGTTGAATAGAAAAGTTTGTTACCTTTGCAGCCCGTTTCGGAAAAACGCCTCTTCCGTGGGGCGGAAAAAAATCAGGAACGAAAAGGGCGCACAAAAAAAGTTTGAAAAAAAATTTGCAAAGCAGAAAAAAGTTTCTACCTTTGCAGCCCGTTTCGCCAAAACCGGAACGCAGTCCATTGACATATTGAAGACAAGCAGCAAACCTACAAGGTTTAGAAAAGAAGAGCGTTAA
>Ga0256405_10001236_pt1 | contig 72098 bp, 73 predicted proteins | sample RumenRJG_02DNA_FD_189096 | JGI IMG/M metagenome (GOLD analysis project Ga0256405, IMG submission 189096) | Bovine rumen microbial communities from Lethbridge, Alberta, Canada - RJG_02 | ecosystem: Host-associated > Mammals > Digestive system > Stomach > Rumen | place: Canada: Alberta...
GACCGAAAACTCCAGTTCAGTCTCTTCGATGATCCTGTTGCAGATGGTTCCCTTACCCGCACCTGACGGTCCGGATATTATAAATAGCTTTCCTTCATCCTTTTTGTTTTTCATACCTATCAGACCTTATTAAAACTACATCCATTCAAACTGATATTTTACCATATATCCCCACTCTTTTCAAGGGGTCAGGGCCTTCTCAGAACAGTCCTGTGGGAACTCTCTTATCTATGACTTCAGTGGGTATGGGGACCTTGTTTTCATCCCTTACTGCCCACCAGACTCTGTTGAACACGATACCTATGAGTATGACCCAGCCTACTGCCCAGAGCCAGATCAAAAGACCTACGGCGCCGGCCAGAGATCCATAGAGTATGTCGTAGTTTACGTTAAAGCGCATGTAGAAGTTATAGATCGCACTTACCAGGATTATACCTACCGATGTGACCAGAGTTCCGGGCACCACCTGCCTGTAGGGAAGCCTAAGGGATGGCAAGGTGTAGAACAGAACTGACACGACCAGGTACAAAAGACCCAGCGCCACCAGCCATCTAAGGGCCATCCACACGGTTCCTATGGCTTCAGTGATCTCGCTCTTTTCGAATACCGCTTCCAGAAGCACAGGCCCGTAGATCAGGACCACCAGAGAGAATCCCAGTGCTGCGATGGCGATAAGTACGATCAGCATCGCCCGGCCGCGCTCTCTCACATAACCCTTGCCCAGCATCCTTCCGTCAAAAAACGTATAGTTGATTATCCTCATCAGGAAGTATTCGGCGCGGGACGCCGCCCACACAGCGATCACCGCCAGGATGATGTTATTCACACCAGAGGGATAATAATCAAAAAATCCCTTTATGAGATCGATGCCCTCCCCGGAAAGATTCAGATCCAGCCAATTCTCTATGGCGTCCAGGGAAAGAGAAAACAGTCCCATGAGTTCAGACAGAAGTATGAACATGGGCAAAGCGCTCAGAAACAGGAAGTAGGCTATAGCTGCCGCAGAGCCCTGGAAATAAGGGTCTCCAAAGTATTCAAAGACCATCCTTATGGCAGTCTTAAGTTTTTTTAAAAGGGCTTCTACGCTCTGTCGCTCCACTTCTTGCTTTCCTCTTCCAGATGATCTTCAAGCTGTTCCATGGCTTTTGCTCTGTGGCTGATCCTGTTCTTGACCTCAGGACCCATTACACCGAAGGTCTCATCGTATCCATCGGGGATGAATACCGGATCATAACCGAAGCCTTTATCTCCCACCGGTTCCTCAGCGATCCTTCCGAAGCACTTTCCGCTGGCAGTCACTGTGCGTCTGTCCGGATAACAGACAGTGATGACTGTGGTGAAGTGAGCTTTTCTCTCTTCTCCCTTCATCCCTTCCATGAGGTGGAGAAGCTTCTCATAGTTTCTCTTGGAGTCTCCGTCAACTCCGCCGAATCTGGCGGAATACACTCCCGGAGCTCCGTCCAGTGAATCCACGGAAAGCCCTGAGTCATCTGCCATGGTCGGCATGCCGGTCATCAGCATTATCTCGTGAGCTTTCTTATATGAATTCTCTTCGAAGGTGGTGCCATCCTCCACCACGTCAAAGTCGTGGGGAACACCTGCCTCGTCCCTGGTGATCACCTTGAATCCCAGGCGTTTTGCGATCTTATCAAATTCTTTAAGCTTGCCCGGATTATGGGTAGCAAGCACGAATGTCTCTGTCACGGATTTTTTCTCCTTTAAAGATAACTATAGACACAAAATTATATCACAAACAGGAGAATAATATCAAAATTTTTTTGTCTTAAGCCCACAATATGACAAAAGCGCATCCTCCTTACCCTAAAAGAAGATGCGCCTTATGTTCAATTCATTTCAGGCCTTCAATAAATGCAGTAGGCATCGTAGTTTTCGCCCATGTAGACGAATACGTTATCTCCCATTTCGATCTTTTCATCGAAGGTCATGTTGGGTATCAGAAGCTTGAGAGATGTGCGTTTCAGACCCTTTAAGAGCTTGCCTTCCTGAGTGGGGTTTTCGCGGAAAGCGATGATCTCATCCCTGAGGTTCGGTATACCTGTTTCCTTGGCGAAATTATCCGCAAAGCTGTCCAATGGAGCATACACGATGTTGTCCGGATTCTTAAACCAATTAACGTTCAATTCTTTATCCTTCCTTTCTGTTGAATAAAGCGAACGCTCTTCATCTGATTACAGTTTACTCTCCGGAAGCGGATAATTCAAGGTCTATTCTTTATCCAGTTCAGCCAGATAGTCCAGCACCTCGTGAGCCGCCACATTGCCCTCGCCTACAGCTTTTGTGATCTGGTAAGGTCTTCCTGTGCAGTCACCGCAGGCGAAGCATCCCTTAATATTGGTCCTGCACTGCCTGTCCACCTTAATGTGAGGTCCGTCAAGCTCCAGCCCGTGCAAAAGATTTGCCGGCGCCACAGAATTTCTGAGAATGAAGACCCCGTCCACCGGGATCTCAGTACCGTCAGTCCTGATCAGGCTTCCCACCTTCAGACCGCCCTTGATCTCCTTTATGGGTCTGTCCTGAAGCTCAACGTTTTCCGGCATCTCAGAAGCCTCATCCTTGAAGCCTTTGAAATAGTATACCTTTGATGCCAGTCCCGCCAGGTAGTTCACCTCGTGCTCGTAGTTTTTATCTCCAATGAAGGCCGCTACGGTCTTTCCCTTGTAGAGGAAGCCGTCGCAGGTAGCGCAGTAGCTCACGCCTCTTCCCAGAAGCTCGTCCTCTCCGGGGAATCCCTTGGCATTCGCAGCTCCTGTCGCAAGGATCATAGCCTTTGATTCAAAGATATCGTTTCCGGCCAATGCCATGAATCCCTTGCCTGTGAAGGATATCTGGGTCACGATCTGGTCGTTGATCTCTATTCCCATCTCTTCAGCCTGCTTAAGGAAGATTCCGTTAAGCTCCTCTCCTGTGACCATGGGAACGCCGGGATAGTTGGCGATCTTTTCTGAGATCCTGACCTTGCGGCTCATATCCTTTTGTCCGAACCACAGGAATTCTTTATTGTGAAGTTTAAGGTTAAGAGCAGCGGACAGTCCTGCCGGGCCGGAACCTATGATTATGCAGTCGTATTTCATCTTGCCTCCTGTATTTTTTGCTTATCTGTTAGATGCAACAGATGAGAGGCAGGCCGTAGCCTCCTCCGCAGCACATGCTCATGAGGAATAGGGTCGCAGCGGTCTGGGCGCAGTAGTTTGGCATCTGCATGGAGGGATTGCCTCCGTACCTCATGGACCTCTGCTGATATCTTCCCTCACCTCCCGTAATTGCGGCATAAAGCTGTCTGAAAGCGAAATTATTGGGCTCGAACCTGCACGCGGTGTTGGCGTGATCCTTGGCGATAACAATGTTACCAAGGCGATAATTGGCCATGGCACTGTAGTAATACCAGAGCCCGCGCCTTCTGTCTGTAGGGATCTGGTTCAAAACATTCAGGCCCTCTCTGTAATAGCCGTTCTGTATGTAGCCGGCGGCGGACCTGAGATACTGTTCGTCCTGATTTCCCTGATCCTGAGCCTGATACTGACCCCGGTACTGACCGCCGAATCCAAAGGGATCGTACTGATTCTGATCACCGAACTCCTGGGCCCTGGCTCTTCCATCCATTATCATCTTGTACGCCTGCTGGACATCCTTGAACTTCTCCTCGTATTCAGCCTGACGCGGGTTTCCCACGTTGGCATCGGGATGATATTTCCGGCTCAGCGTCCTGTATGCTTTTTTGATCTCTTCTTCCGAAGCATTGGGGCTTACCCCCAGCACTCTATAGGGATCCATCTTCCTTCTTTACCCCTTCCTTTGTTCTCTCTTCCTGTCTCTCTTCCTGTCTCTTTTCCTGACAGTTCTTAAATCTCACCCACACCCCGGAGTACAGAATGTTCCTCAAGACCTCCACGTTCTCTATAAGCGGCAGTTTCTCGAAGGCATCCGTGCACTCTCCGATCATCAGCATGAGGATGTTCATTACGTCCTCATCGAATTTAGTGAAGTTGCCGGTTCTTACGGCTTCCTCGTATTCATCCTTGAATGGATTGTATTCGTCCTTCTTAAGGTCCTTCTCCACGTCTTCATAGGCGTCCAGAATATAGATGAATTTGCCCAGGAAAAATCCCACATTATACAGATCTTCCCGGAAAATATCATCCTTATAGCAAAAGATCCCGCCCATGATCTCGCCGAAGGCATTGGCGCACTTATCGATGGGCTGCTGCCCCGCATTCTCCACTATGGAAAGCATGTCCAGCTGCTTCTCGATCAATGCACATTTCTCAGGGTACAGACTCCTCACCCTATCTGCCTTGGCCTTGAGAGCTGACTTTTCCAGCCAACCTCTCGGTCCGTGTTCATCGTTCCAATCGTCCACGCCCTTGTAATAGGAGAGAAATACGCACATATCAGCACAGTACTTGCTGAACTCGTTCCTCTTTTCGTGGTGCTTCTTCATTGGATGCGGCAGGCATCTGGCCTCAAAGTCGCAATCCTCCTTGTCATATAGATCCGAAAGAAGCATGGCAAGAAATGTCATATCATAATTCAAGGTCATCCTGCCCGTCAGTCCATATCCCTCCTTCAGGGCGTGACAGACCCCGCAGTAGTAGCTGCGATATAAGTCAAACTCCTTTATCTTTAGTTCCGGCTTATTAACTAAAACGTAACCGAACATAGATCCTCCTGCTTTCTTAAATGCAATCTACATATATATACCACGAAATCAAAATAAAATGTGTAGTTTTTGTGTACTTTTGCAAAAAACAAGACCTGCCCGGAATAATCCGGGCAGGAAATGGATCTTTTGCAATTGGCTATAGCATAACGAGTATCTTAGCGGTTATAACTACACACACCAGCGCTATGGGGTATGTTACAGCATAGGCTGCTGCAACATCATCCGTTCCGGCTGTTGCGATAAGCGTTCCCAAAGCAGGTGTACTGGTCATGCCTCCTGTGATGGATCCCAGTGAGTTCAGAAGGTCGATCTTGAACAGCTTGACAGCAACAAAGTATCCGATGATCATGGGTACAGTGGTTATCACTATTCCATAGATGAAATAGGAAAGCCTGATGTTGTTCATGAAGTTCACGCCTCCCGGCACTCCCGCTCCGATGAGGAACAGTACCAGACCAAGTTCACGCATGAAATTCAAAGTCTGCTTATCTATCCTGAGATCTATGGGACCTACGTGGCCGAAATGTCCAATGATCAGACCGGCCAGAAGGCATCCGCCTGAATTGCCCAATGAGAAGTTCAGGCCGGGAATCTTGAAGGCTCCAATGATGCATCCGAGAGCGATCGCAAGGAAGAATGGGAAGAATCCAAAGGGTTCCACCTTCTTCACTTCTCTCTTGATCTCAACTCCCTTTACAGCATTGACTGCAGCCAGTTTCTCTCTTTCTTCGGCCATGTTGACCTTGAGGAGCTTGGGCATGATCTGCACGAAGAAGACAACGCCCAAGACACCATACAGATAGGCTATACCATAGCCTGCGGTAACCAGATCTTCAGCGCCCACCGCTGCTTCCTTCGCCGCTGACAGTCCGGGGGTGCTCGTAAGCGCACCTGTCATAATGCCGACTGCCATAGCCGGCTCCATATTGGAGTCTACCTTTATGAAAGCAAATGTCAGAAGGCATCCGATCCCGATTATTATGAGCCCCATATAGATGTAAGAAATGGTAGCTTTATTGAAGGATCTGAAGAACCTGGGCCCTGCGATCAGTCCCACGGCAGAAACGAAAAGCGCTGTGCCTATGCTGGAAAGCATGCTGAATCGGGACTTTATTGCATCGTCGAAGAGAGTTATGACAGTTTCTCCCACCTGGAAGTCCGGGTTCTTGCTCACTATGATACCGTAAATGATGGCCGTAAGCAGAACTCCGGCAGTTCCAAGAGATATTCCTTTAATGTTGATCGCTCCCACCAGATAACCGATGGCCGCAATGGCGAAAGCAACAAAGACTATGGAGAAAATGCTGCCCACAACTCCGCCTAAATATATCATGTTATTCCTCCGGGTGATCAGTTCTCACCGTATTCTCTAGCCATTTTTGCTCCGTAGTGGAGAGCGTTCAGGTTGGACTCCTCAGTTCCCTTGGGTACATGATTGAGCACTGCATGCTCAACTGCATCCCAGTCAGCGATGTGAAGGATCTCATTAACTACTCCGCAGGAGATGATGTTGGCAGACATCTTATTTTTGATGACATCTGTGGCTGAATCCAGTATGGGAAGGACATAGACCTTGTGGGCCTTTTTAGTCTCTTCTGATACCTCTATGGAAGAATCTACCACGATGATGGTGCTGTCCTTTACATCGGGAAGATACTTGTCAAATGATAACTGGGTCAGTGAAAGGAGCAGATCAGGATACTTGACCTTTGTATAGTGGATCCTTGAGTCTGAAATGATGGTCTCTGCCTTGGAAGAGCCTCCTCTTGCCTCAGGTCCATAGGACTGGCACTGAGCTACCTGTTTGCCATCTTCATAAGCTGCTTCGGCCAGGATGATGGTTCCCATGATCACACCCTGTCCGCCGGAGCCTGACATTCTTACTTCTGTTCTTGCCATTACTTCTTACCTCCGGCTCTTTCGATCAGATTCATGTACATATCGGTGTATTCAGCCTTGTCGTTTGACTCGTAGAACTTGCCGATAAGGGTCTTGCCTTCAAGTTTCTCGGGAGGAAGCTTCTCAGCCACCTTGACGTCAACGAAGTTGTCCTTCTGCCAGTTGAGCATCTTGACGGAATCGCCCTTCTTGTTCTTTCTGCCGTAGTATGTGGGGCATACTGAAACGCCGTCGATCACGGAGAATCCGTGATGCTTGATTCCTGCTTCGATGAGCTTGATAGCCTGCTGTGCATGATATGCGGAGCATCTGCCGGTAAATGTGGCGCCTGCAGCCTCAGCCAGTTTGGGAATATCGAATACATAATCGATGTTTCCGTAAGGAGCTGTGGTACCCTTCTCCATGTGAGGAGTCGTGGGTGAATACTGTCCGCCGGTCATACCATAGATGGAGTTATTGAAGACGATGACTGTAAGGTCTATGTTCCTTCTTGCAGCGTGGATCAGATGGTTTCCGCCGATAGCAGTAGCATCTCCGTCACCGGTGATGACGATAACGTGGAGATCCGGATTTGCAAGCTTAACACCTGTAGCAAAAGCGATGGCACGGCCGTGTGTGGTGTGCAGAGTATTGTAATTCATGTATCCTGCAGCTCTGGAGGAGCATCCGATACCTGATACGATAACTACCTTATCCGGGTCAAGTCCGCAGTTCTCGATGGCCTGGGCCACGTCTCTCATGAGGATGCCGTGTCCGCATCCGGGGCACCAGATGTGAGGAAGTCTGTTGACACGCATTGTGTTCTCTATAAGTTTGCTTGGCATATCAATACACCTCCTTGATCTTTTCGAGAATCTCATCAGGAGTGATGGTGGTGCCGTCGATCTTGCCCAGGTGGGTAACGGGAACGGCTCCTTCAACCAGTCTCTGAACCTCAAGGATCATCTGACCGTCATTATGCTCGGCTACGATGATCTGTCTGAGATGTCTGTTGTGCTTGAGTATCTTCTGAAGAGCAGCTTCCGGGAAGGGCCATACTGTGATGGGCCTGAACATTCCGATCTTAACTGAATCGTACTGATGGGAAGCATCCATTGCTCCTTGCACGGCCCTGGCGGTACCGCCGAAGCAGATGATCATTACTTCGCAGTCCTCTGTGTCCACTTCTTCCCACTTCTCGATCCTGTCTCTTCTCTTGGTGATCTTATCAAGAAGTCTTCTCTCCTGAGTATCAGTTACATCAGAATCGTTGGTCGGGAATCCGTCAAGGTTGTGGAACAGACCTGTTACGTTGAAGTGGTCGCCTGAACCAAAGGGAGCGTACTCAGGTACGTAATTTCCCTCCTGAACGGCATATGCCAGTGTTCCGTTGAACTCTCTGTCAACTCTTCTGTTGGAGATCGTCAGCTCCTCGGGAGGAATAAGTTCACATCCCTCTCTCAGATGTCCTACGATCTCGTCCATGAGGAAGATGACCGGAACTCTGAATCTTTCAGCCATGTTAAAAGCTCTTACCGTCTCGTTGTAGCATTCCTGAACAGATGACGGTGAGATGACGATGACCGGGTGGTCTCCGTGAGTTCCCCACTTGGACTGCATCAGGTCTCCCTGTGAGGGAGATGTGGGAAGTCCTGTGGAGGGGCCTTCACGCTGAACGTCTACTATAACGATAGGAATCTCAGCGATAGCTGCATAGCCTATGTTCTCCTGCTTAAGGGAGAATCCCGGGCCGGATGTTGCAGTCATTGCCTTGAGTCCTGCCATGGATGCGCCGAGCGCAGCAGCGATACCGCCGATCTCGTCTTCCATCTGTATGAATTTACCGCCTACCTGAGGAAGTCTTAAGGCAGATCTCTCAGCAATCTCTGTTGAAGGAGTAATGGGATAACCGGAGTAAAATCTCATACCGGCTGCAATTCCTCCCTCTACTACAGCTTCATTTCCCTGTAATACCTGGAATCTCTTTCCTGCCATTACTCATCCACCTCCTCATCAAGCCAAATAGCGTAATCCGGGCATCTCAGCTCGCAGAGACCGCACAGAATGCAGTTCTCAGGGTTCTTGACTACGATCTTTTCCTTCTCGACCGCAAGGACCTCTTTGGGACAGAACGCCACGCAGATGCCGCAACCTTTACACCATTTCGGATAAGTAACCAATTTCTTCTTAGTTGCCATTTTTCACCTCGTGTTTCTCCACAATATATTGTGTATGGGATGATCCTTAAGACCATCCAGAATCCACTATAACACCCCCACTTTTTATTTCAATATGTTTTTAAATTTAGAACATTTTTAGAACAAAAAGTTCATCGAGATAAAGAAAACCTCCGGAAAAATGCCCTTCCGGAGGTCCTTTTTGTGGTATTTCTTCTAAATTGGTATCTCCACGCCGCCGTCCAGCTTCGGATCATTGACATGGCTGAACTCCTCCTTGATCTTTTGGATGTGCTCCGGCTCAGTCATGAGATCGATAGCTGTGATCACGAAGCCCTTCACGAAGTCCATGCAGTTAGCGATGGCCTGTTCAGTTCCGGTCCTTCTTGCGAACTCTGAAGTATGGGGTTTGTATACAGCATCTTCTCCCGGGGCGGACAGACTTGTGGTAGTCTGTATGGCAGGACAACAGTAGCTGACGTCACCGATGTCCGAGCTTCCCGGAACGGGAGTCCTGCCCAGATCCGCGAACTTATGGCCGGTATATTTCTCCATATTCCCCACCATCAGATTTGATAGATAGAGATTGGAGCAAACATCCCTGAAGTCCTCTTCAGCATCCTGTATCTTAACTGTACAGCCTGTGGCTCTCGCGGCGCCCTCCGCGCATCCGTACACCTTCTCGGCCAGTTCCATCGCATAGCTGAATCTTGACGCCCTGGTATAGAACAAAGCCCTGGTGTAATCGGGAATGATATTCGGGGCCTTACCGCCGTCCTGAATGATGCCGTGGATCCTGGCATCGGGTTTGGTCTGCTGCCTGAGAAGCCCCACTGAAACGAAGAGCTGTATCATGGCATCCAGGGCGTTGATCCCATCTTCCGGCGCTCCTGCCGCATGAGCAGTCTTGCCGAAAAACTCAATGGTGAAGCACTTGATGGCAGAGAAGTTCAGCGAGGATGCATCCTTGTATGCCGGATGTGACATCATAGCCACATCCAGTTCATCGAAGGCATGCTTTCTCGACATTTCCACCTTTGCTCCCGCCGTCTCTTCCGCCGGAGTACCAATCACATATATATCGGCTCCATATTCATCCGCGAACTCTCTCATGGCGATCCCTGCCCCCACGGACATGGTGCAGATCAAATTATGCCCGCAGGCGTGTCCCAGCTCCGGAAGTGCGTCATACTCTGCAAGCATGCCGATCTTGGGGCCGGGTTTTTTGCCCTTGTAGATCGCTCGGTAGGCTGTGGGGATATCGCAAAAGCCTTCCTCCACCCGGAATCCGTATTTTCTCAAAAGATCCGTCTGCCACTTGAGGGCCTTGAACTCCTGATTCCCAAGTTCGGGTGTATCATGTATGTCAAGAGCAAGCTTCCTGAGTTCCGGCTTAAGCCCTGCGACTATCTCATCGATCCTTTTAAGAGTCTTTTCGTCCATGTCTCTATACCTCACTCCATTGAGTATATGGTATCAAGTATAACCATAGCCGACTTCTCGGCGGCCTTGCGTTCGAAGACGTCATAAGAGTCCTCCGCACCATTGTCTGCCAGATCAGAGATGCATCTTATTATGGCAAATGGCACTTCATTCACAAAACATGTCTGTGCCACCGCGCATCCCTCCATCTCCACCGCCACGGCTTCCGGAAATCTCTTCTTCAACTGTCTTTTTTGATCTTTTGAGGTGATGAACTGATCCCCGGTTATTATGGCGCCTAAAATGGATCCTTCAGCGTTATCCCGGATCATTTCCGTAAGGTACCTGTCAGTCTTGAACCATACCTGATTGGGAAAGCAGAACTCCAGTTGGTGGGGGTTCACATCGTGAAACGTAAGCTTATCCCCGACCACCAGATCCATCTGTCTGGCAGAGGGGTCCATGCTTCCCGCAACGCCTGTGAACAGAATGCAGTCCGGGCTGAAGTGATCTATCAAGATCTGGGTGAAGAGCGCCGCATTTACCTTGCTGACTCCGCAGGTCGCAAGCACGGCCTCCCTGCCCCGGATGGTACCCTTGGTGAAAGTCATGCCCGCCACCACAGATACCGATCTGTCCTCCATCTCTTTAAGTATGATATCGCTTTCCACCTCCAGGGCCGAAAGGATACCTATGGTCTTATAATCTCCCATGGATCAGTCCTCAAAATTACATTTCAGCCATTTCTTTTTCCAGGATATCCTTGGCGTAACCGGTGGCCCTTGCCACTCCGCCCTCTTCAAAGGGGACCGCCAGGTTGGCCAGCTTCAGGATCTCGAGATAGCTTCTGCTTCCGCCTACATCTGTAAGTGCAAGGTAGTCCTTCCATGCATTCTCAGGATCTTCCGCGTATTTTTTCTTGAATTCCATGGCTCCCATAGTCGTAAGAGTATAGTTGATGTAATAGAATGGATATAGATAGATGTGGAGCTTGTGATACCAGTATCCGCCTCTCTCCATGAATTCATCGTCCTCGTATGTCCTCCAGGGCATGTACTTTTCTTCAAGCTTGTGCCACTCGTAGGTCCTCTCCTTGGGAGTAAGCTCCGGGTGAGCATAGCAGATGTGCTGGAACTCGTCCACGGCAACGCCGAAGGGTACGAAGGTTATGGCCTCCTGAAGGTGTGCGAAGCGATACTTGTCTGCATCGTCTCCGAAGAAACGTTCAGCATATCCGTAGGTGAACTGCTCCATTGACATGGAGTGGATCTCAGCGATATCCGTTGAGGAGAAATAGTAGGTCTCCACAGGCTGCTTGCGGCATGCTCTGAAGCCGGCGAAGGCGTGTCCCAGCTCATGGGTCAGCACCTGCATATCGAATATGGTCTGATTGAAGCAGGAGAACACGAAGGGTGCGCTTAAGGACGGAAGAAGCGTCATGTATCCGGTGGATGCCTTGCCCGGCTTGTTCTTGAGATCCATGAGCTCGTGATCGATCATGAAATCGATGAATTCAGCAGTCTCAGGGCTCAGCTCGTGATACATCTTCCTGGCTTCCTCGATCATGAAGTCATCGTCACCGATGGGAGTGGCGTTTCCGTCGAGGAACACTCTCTTCTCATCGAAGGCCATGACGCGGTCGATCCCCAGTCTCTTTGCCTGAGCTTCATAAAGCTTCTGGCAGAAGGGAACCAGTTCCTTCCTTACCTGCTCTCTGAAGGAGGCAACTTCTTCCTGGCCGTAATCTGTGCGGCCCTGCTTCATGTATCCTACTGGGATATAGTTCTCATATCCCAGGTTCCTTCCCATCTCGTTTCTTACCTTGATGAGCTCGTCCCAGATCTCTTCCAGTCTCTGCTCGTGTCCGTGATAGAAATCGGAATATGCCTTGAAAGCGGCTCTTCTCACATCCCTGTCATCGTGCTCAAAAAACTTCTGCAGCCCGTAGAGATTCCTCTTCTCACCCATGAACTCCACCTGGCAGGCGGCCATAATGGACTGATACTCATCTGTAAGCTTGGCCTCTCTCTGCATCAGGGGGATATTTTCCTCGCAGAAGCTCTTCTTCTGAAGATCCATCTCCACGAAGTACTGCTTACCAAGTTTCTCTTCTATATAGGGTCTGAAGGGGCTTTCCTCAATGGCCGCATTGTATTGAAGGGAATACGGCATTATGGTGGGGAATGTCTCATCTATCCACTGATTCTCCTTGTCGTAGAACTCATCCTTGGTATCAAGGGTGTGTCTGATGTTGACTATGGTGACCATGGTGGAGAGGGCCTTGCTCTTCTCCTCTTCCTTCATCATGATCTCGAGGACCTCTTCGCCGGTCTTGGCATTCTTTACCGCCTCGGTGGCCTCCTTAAGGTCTTTCACCAGTTCTTCCACGTCGGGACGTTTGTACTCAAGTTCACTGAATTTCCAGTTGGTATTTTCCATATTTTTACCTCCTTAATGGATCATGGGAACATTTTATCACAATGAAGCAAAATATACACTTAAAAATTGCTTTTAGCCCTGAAATGGGATACAATCGATCTATAACAAAGAAAGGTGTGATCAAATGAAAAACAATCCGATCAATCTGACGCTTCTGGGCTCAGCCCTCATATTCTATCTTTTGTATAAGGTCAGCGGCAAGCCCCCTCTGGCTTTCATCGCCTTCCTTCTGGTATTCGCCGCAGGGATCCACAGGCTGGTCTATGACATACGCCACGGCACCCTTCCCTTCACCAAGGCAAGGAATGCCAGAAGGCAGATGTGGGAACAGGCCAGAAGAAAAAACGAAAAAGATCAGGATAATTGATCCGCGTCTCATATTCAGATAAGCAAAGCCCCTCTTTCGAGGGGCTTTTGAATCACTTTATTTATCCTGATATGCTATGAATCTGCCCAGTCTGTCATTGACGAACAGATTGTCCTTAAGAGCCATGCGCCCATTCACCAGCACACAGTCGATCCCTTTGTTTGGAAGGGATATATCAGTGAATGTGGGACCATCGATTATGGTCTCCGGATCGAAGATGGTGATGTCTGCGTCGGCTCCCACCTTGATGACACCCTTTCTGTGGTCCATGAGAAGTCTCTTTGCGGGCTCCAGAGTCATCTTTCTCAAGGCGTCCACCAGGTTGAGTTTCTTTTCCTCTCTCACGTACTTGCCAAGGACTCTCGGGAAGGTCCCCGCTGCTCTTGGATGTCCGTTTCCGTTATTGAGTATACCGTCTGAGGCCACCATTCCGTTTGGATTCGCTATGGCCTTCGCGATCTCATCCTCGTTCATGACGAAGGCTACCACCATCATGCCCGGGTTCTTCACTCTGGCGTCTCTGAATGTCTCCTCTGTAGCAAACTGATAAGGATATGGCTCACCGGTGAGAAGCAGGTCCTTGTAGTCCTTGTGCCAGGCTTCCAGGCATCCGTCGTCGAAAACGGTGGATCCCAGGAATGTAGCAAAAGCATTGTAGGGATAGGTGTCGTAGTTGAGCCTTGGATCTTTTGCCATGTAATCGTTGATCAGCTCCAAAGACTCATCCATCATCCCAAGGGCTGAACAAGAGCTCAAGTGCGAGATCTGGAATCTTTTGTCGATCCTGGACTGGATATCTACCATCTCATAGATGGAATCTATGTTTCCGATGCAGTCATTTCTATAGTGTGCAGCCACCAACAGATCCGGATCATTGCTTAAAGCTATGTCCTCCAACACCTCCTGTTCAGTGATGAACGGGTCATACTCGATGCCGAAGGAGATACCGAATGCTCCGGCCTCCAGATCCTTTAACTGCTGCTCACGTATGAACTTCCTCTGTTCCCACGTAGTCTGGTCAAATCCGCCCACTCCCAGGACATCGCGTCTGTAGTGGTTGTACCCCGACAGCATGATATAGTTCACAGGTGAACCGCCCAGTTCTTCTATGCCCTCTCTGAACTCACTGACAGTCTGGAAAAGAGTACCGCAGTTGCCTCCAACGCAGGTGGTGACACCCTGCTTCAGCATCATATTTGCGATGACATATTTCTTGCCTTCGTTGAAATTGTCCTCATGCATGTGGAGGTCGATGAATCCCGGTGAAACCACACGGTCAGATGCATCGATCACGGTCTCTGCCTCAGGGGAATCAGGCCCCAGATAGCAGACCTTTCCGTCCTTTACTCCCACATTTCCCTTGATAAGTGATCCTGCGGAATAATCAGGATATTTACCGTTTACTATCAAATAATCTAACATTGGTCAAACCTCATTTTTTGCTGTTTTCGAAGTCTGCCTTCATCTGAGCGATCCTGTGTTCGTCAGTAAATATTTTTGCGATATCACAGGCGATGAGTTTGGCGCCGAGAGCTATGGCTTCGTGACCCCTTTCAGACCTGACTGCAGCCTCAAAACCCTTGGTGTGGATGGGAATGCCCTGGTCAACGATCTGGATGGTGGGATGGAAGGCAGGACACTCGAAGGAAACGTTTCCGATGTCTGAAGATCCGAAAAGCTTGTCCGGATCTGCATTCTCCTCGATTCCAAGTTCGTCGAACACCTCTCTGATGGCGGCTACTCCGGTAGGATTAATGATGAGGTTGTCATAAGACTGAGCTGTGGGATACTTGTCCCAGGTGCAGCCTGTCATGAGGCATGCACCCTCTGCCATGAGGTCGACTCTCTCATTGATCTTATTAAGATATTTTCTATCGGCAGCCCTGGTGTAGAGTTCGTAGGAAGCTTCATCAGGAACCACGTTGGGAGCCGCTCCTCCGTTTCTGTAGATGCCATGCATCCTTACGTCGGGAGTCACGTGCTGCCTGTAGCAGTCGACAGCGTGCACGAAAAGCTGAGCAGCATTAAGCGCGTTCACGCCCTCCCAGGGTGCGGCGGCTCCGTGAGCGGCCTTGCCGTGGAAGTTGAACATGTATGAATCGAGAGCCAGCAGAGTGCAGTAAGGTTTGTTGCTGTCGTCCATGTGGACCATGATGGCCATATCATAGCCCTTGAAGACTCCCTGCTTCACCATGGTGCACTTGGCCCCGTCTTCCTCCTCGTTGGGAGTACCGATCACATGAACATCAGTATCAAGCTCGTCCTGAAGATCTTTAAGGGAAAGTCCTGCCAGGATGGAAATGGAAGCGGATACGCAGTGTCCGCAGGCATGTCCGATCTCAGGAAGAGCGTCATACTCTGTCAGTATCGCCACTTTATACTTGTGATCATTGGATCCGTAAACAGCTTTAAAGGCGGTGTCAAGTCCTGCATAGGGATACTCGACCTCATAGCCGTGGCCTCTCAGGAGCTCCACAAGTTTCTGGGATGATCTGAATTCGTGAGCGGAAACCTCAGGATGGTCCGCCAGATCATCATTGCAGGCGATCATCTCGGGATGATGAGCAGCCACTGCTTCAAAAATCTTTTCTTTTATTTCTTCATACTTTGCCATTTCCATCTTCCTTTCGTAATAAAATTTCAACAGTATGTATTTTACAATATTTACACCGATAAATGTGCAAAAAATCAGCGATTATACCTAATTAATTTGATGTTTTTTGTACCGTATACACCATTTACAGGATCACAGCAGGTTCTTCTTTATGGCGGAATTGCAGTAGTCATCGATGTACATGTCCGGATTCTTCTTGTTCACCAGAGTGCCGTTCCCCTTGATGCATCCGCCTTCGCAGATCATGCCCTCGATGAAGTTGCCCTTGAGTTTGCCGGCCTTGGCCCTCATCAGGGCCGCTCTGCACTCCTGGGCACCGTTGGCGATCACCGGCTCGAACTCCATATCGTCAAAGCCCAGTTCCCTGATGGCTCTTGTGATGGCGCCTGTGACTCCGCCGGACTTGGCGAAGCCCCTGCCGTATCTGGAGGCATCCTGCAGCTCATACTCGTCCATGGATGAGATGTCGATGTCTCTGCTGTCCAGAAGAGCCAGCAGCTCCATGAAAGTAAGGGCCCTGTCGATATACTTCTCCGCCCGATCAGTCTTGATCTCCCATTTTTTTGCGATGCAGGGTCCGATGAAGAACACCTCGGAATCCGGATATTTCTCCTTGATGGCCTTTCCTGTGAGAGCCATGGGTGAAAGCGTGGATGATACGTACTTGCTGAGCTCCGGGAATTCTATGTTCACGTATTCCACGAAGGCAGGACAGCATGAGCTGGTGAGGAAGCCCTTCTCCCTCAGCTCTTTTGCTTCAGTTATGGCAGTTTCGTCGGCTCCCATGGCCACCTCGTATACACCGTCGAAGCCCAGAGCCTTGATTGCGCTGAAGACCTGTCCCACTGTGGTTCCGGGAAACTGCACAGCAACAGCAGGAGCCACCGCAGCGAAGATCTTGTGATCCTCTGACTTGTTTTTGATGGCGTTAATGACTCTCACGATACCGGAGATGTCGTTCATGGCGCCGAAGGGGCACTCGTACACGCAGGCTCCGCAGACTATGCACTTATCCTGGTCGATCCTGGCGCTTCCCTCTTCATCCATGTCTATGGCTCCCGTGGGGCAGACCCGCTCACAGGGCCTTCTCATATTGACTATGGCCTGATACTTACAGGCAGTTGCACAGCGGCCGCACTCCACGCAGCGCTCCTTGTCTATGTGAGCGTATCCTCTCTCGTCTATACCTATGGCGTTTCTCGGGCATACCTCAGTGCAGTTGTGAGCCACACATCCCCTGCAAAGGTCCGTTATCATATGACCGGACTTGGGACACTCATCGCAGGCGATGGTGACCACCTGGACGGTATCCTTGCTTCCGTGATAATCTCCGAGGCCTATCCTCATGCGCTCGGCTATGATGGCTCTGTCCTTGTAGATGCAGCAGCTCATTGGAGGATCGCCCTTCTTGGCCACCGCATTTGATATCTCATTGAAAGCCGTGAAGGCGTCGTTTCCCGCCCACGTCTGGCGGGCAAGTTCCCTGAGGACCCTGTACTTTATGACCTCCACCCTGTTTTCAAAAATTCTCTGTTCCATCTATATCTCCATTTCTGTATCAATAGTCGGTCCTTCCCTCTTCAACCGCCTTCCTGACACGCCTTATGATTATCATGGTGTTCAGGTGATATGCATCGTAGGGCTGGTTCAGCGCCCTGGTCTCATTCCAGTAGATCTTGTCATGAAGATCTGATATCTCCTCATCGGTCAGGCCGTTTCTCAGACCTTTTAGGATCAGATCTCTCTCCCACTCCGCCTCTTCGATATAGTCTGTGAAGAACTTCTCGTTATACTCCTTGGGTATCATCCCGTAATGCATGCCTATGATATATTCAGGCTTAAGTGCGGCAGCCTTCTTCGCAGACTCTATGGTCTGGCTGAAGCTCTTGAGAGGAGAAGTGCTTATCTCTCCCGGTCCCTTCACCTGAGCCATGCTCTCGTTGGCGAAAAGTATCCTCTTGGGAAGAAGCATATAAAGGGCTGAGCAGTCCGTATGACCCTTGGCCTCAAAGAACTTCACGCTGACATCTCCCAGATCTATGGTTTCTCCTTCCGAAAGCGCCACGTCAAGACGCATCCCATCAGCTGTTATCTCGGGGCAGTCAGTTCCGTAGAGTATCCTGGCCTTGTTACCAAGCTCCTCCATGGTCCTGAGAGCTCCGGAAGATTGGAAGACGGACTCTGCCTTCTCAGCGCCGCATACCTTCGTCTTAGGCCATTCGTTCAGGACGTACGGAAGTGCTCCGATATGATCGTAATGAGTATGAGACAAGAGGACGTAGTCCAGTGTCTTTCCCATGGGATCCAGTATCTCGTGTATATTTGAGATCAGCCCTTCTGAAAAGCATGCCATTCCCGTATCGTGAAGGGCCGTCTTCTTGCTTCCGACTATAAGGTATGACTCGCCGCCCATGCCTGCGGTGACCCTATATATAGGTTCAGGGACATCGAACCTGTCGTGTCCCTGAAAATTTTTGAAATATCCGTTATCTTTAGGTGAAATCATCTGGTTTCCTGCTCGTCCTCTTCGTTCTGAGTCTTATATGCCAGGCTCTTTATCTCTTCTCTGTTCTCTGTAAGAGTATCGTTTATGGCAGTGAATGTGTGCTCAAGGTTGGTGTACATCTCACCGAAGTACTTCATGTTGAGCTCATCCATCTTTTGCTGCATTCCGTAAAGCATTCTGTCCACATAGTCATAGGTCTTCATCTTCAGGAACTTGGCCTGGATATTGGCATCCTCAATGATGGACTCTGCCTTCTTGGTGGCGCGGCGGGTGATCTCGTCCGAATCCACCAGATACTCGGCCTGCTTCTTGGCCTCTCTGATCATCTTGCCGTACTCGTCCTTGCCCTCGCGCAGGATCCTGTCTCTCTCATCGATGATCCACTTTGCCTGCTGCATGTCGTCGGGAAGAGCCAGCCTGATATCCTTGATTATGCCGAAGAGGTCCTCTGACTCCAACACTATCTTATTTGTAAGAGGCACAGAAGTAGCCCCTTCTAAAAGATCCTCCAATTCATCGAGAAGATCCAGAACTTTCGTTGTGTCTTCCATTGATAAAATCCCCCTTCCGGTCACTCAAGGCCGTATTTCATTCTCATTCTCTTAAGTACAGGCTCGGGTACAAGCACAGTTCCGTCGCCGCCCAGGGAAATTACCTGCTTGGCCATGCTGGAGCTGATGAATCCGTACCTGTCCTCACTAATTATGTAAATGGTCTCGCAGTGATCATAGAGATGCTTGTGAAGCTGATCCATGGCCAGTTCCTGGTCAAAATCAGCTGTGTTTCTCAGCCCTCTCACCACCACATCGAATCCGTGACTATTGACATAATCCGCCAGAAGCCCGTCGCATCTGTCCACTGAAACATTGGGAAGGTCCCCCAGGACCTCCTTTATCATCTCTTCCCTCTCCTCATACGAAAAAAGAGATTCCTTGGCAAGATTTACCGTGACCAGCACAGTAAGTTCGTCAAAGATCTTGGATGCCCTCTTTATAACGTCTACATGGCCCAATGTCATGGGATCAAAGGATCCTGCATAAAGCGCTCTAGTATGCATGCCCACCTCCATAATCCTCAGTATTTTACCACAAACGGCTATTATTGTAAAGATTACCGTTTTGCCACCCAGGGATCGTAAGTGCCTTTTTCCAAAATATCCGCTATACGCTCACTTGCATGGCCGTCTCCATAAGGATTACAGGCGTGGGACATGGCTTCATAGGCCTCCGGATCTTCAAGAAGATCCTTAAAGTTGCGGTAGATGGTCTCTTCGTCGGTCCCCACCAGACGAAGGGTTCCCGCCTCTACGCCCTCGGGTCTCTCTGTGGTATTTCTCATTACCAGAACCGGTCTGCCATACGACGGACATTCTTCCTGGATGCCACCTGAATCGGTGAGGCAGAGATGACATCTGGCCTCGAAGTTATGGCAATCGAACACTTCAATGGGTTCAATGAGGTGGATCTGATCGCAATCTCCCAGTTCCTCCTCAGCCGCCTGACGTACCACCGGATTCATATGGATTGGATACACTGCCTTGCACTCCGGATGCTCGTCGAGGACCCTTCTGATGGCCCTGAACATATGATGCATGGGCTCTCCCAGATTTTCTCTTCTGTGAGCAGTGATAAATATCAGCTTGCCGTCCCCTACCCAATCCAGTTCCGGGTGGGTATAGTCGGCCTTCACCGTATGCTGCATGGCATCGATGACTGTATTTCCTGTGATATAGATCGTTGAAGGATCCTTTCCCTCTTTGATCAGGTGATCCGCCGCCAGCTGTGTTGGCGCAAAGTTATACTTGCTTATTATCCCCACACCCTGACGGTTGAATTCCTCCGGGAACGGAGAATAAATGTCATATGTCCTGAGGCCGGCTTCCACGTGACCCACGGGGATCTGCAAATAGAAGCATGCAAGCGCAGTCACGAATGTGGTACTGGTATCGCCGTGGACAAGCACTACGTCAGGTTTGACCTCATCCAGAACAGCCTTGATGTTGTTCAGGATATTGGTGGTAATGTCGAACAGAGTCTGGCGGTCCTTCATGATGTTCAGGTCGTAATCCGGAACGACTCCGAATGTCTCCAAGACCTGATCCAGCATCTGACGGTGTTGAGCGGTGACGCATACTACCACTTCAAGGCCTTCGCGCTTTTTCATCTCGTTGATGAGAGGACACATTTTAATGGCTTCGGGACGCGTCCCGAAGACTGTAAGGATTTTCTTTTTCATGATCATCTGTTGTAAAAATCTATGAGATCCTGTTTGCTGTTTATTCCGTAATTGGAATATGCGAACGCTTTCTTTTCGATTGCAATGTTTTCATACCATTGCATAACTTTATCTATGTTTGGAACACTGACTCCCGCAAAATCCGCGACCTGCTTGATCAATGTCAGCCCATAAGAGAAATCCGCAGTAAAAAACCTCGAATGCAGATCAGGGATATATCCTCCGTCTACTTTGACCGCAGGCGTCGATAACCCCTTAAAGGCAGGGATCCCGGATATCTTTTTAGTCATGTCTGAAACAGTGTAGCTCTCGTAGTAATCTTTCAAAGATTTGACTGACGAAAGATCAATTTCCGGCAATGCCTTGCAGATCTTTTGCACCTCTTCATCACAGGACAAGAGCATCTCAGACGAGGCATCATCCCATCCTTCATAGAACAAAGGAACGCTTTCATATGTCACGCCTTCCTTATAGTCTCTAAACAAGGTGTAAAGCCTGGTGGTGTGAACTATGGGATTTGACGGCGTTAACGTCAAGTTGAGATAATTGGAGATCGGTCTGCAGGGGATCTCAAATATCGAAGAGATAACGTCACAGATCTCACCGGCGTTTTCGGAAGGAGTTGCGACAATGTGCAATTCATTTCGATACCCGGTCGATCTGACTGTTTTACCTTTCTGCACAAGACGAGCGATCGCCGGAACCCGTTCTATCTCGAAAAATGCATTGCCTCTTTCGATGCATCTTTTAAAAGCGCATTCGCTGCCGCCATTCCCGGGCACAACGCCTATGACAGCCTCCTTGGAAGAATACTGATAAATCGTTTCAGCGATGCTATCCATCATTGTGGACGGCAACGTGATGATTATATAATCAGCTTCTGCAAACGCTTTCTCCGGATCCTTCGTGGCGCAAGCTATCCTTCCTTCATGCGTAACGTTTCCTAACTCATCAACGGTGCTCAGCATATCGCTGAAAAGATCCGGCGCTGAAGTGTATACTGTCACATCATGCTTTTTCTCCGCACAATGCACAGCAAACTGTGTTCCTATGTTGCCGCCGCCGACTATCGTGATCTTCATTTTAGTCCCGCTCACCCAATTCTTCTTTCAGTGCCTTGATGAGCACATCGTTATCCACAGTATTCCTGACTGCAAGGCGCAGATAATTTCTCCCGTTGGTTTTTGTCGTCAGTTCCTTGATCAGCAATTCATACTTGATGAGTAACTTTTTAAGCAGCTCCTTGGGGGAAATGTATTCCTCCAACTCTACCATGACATAATTGGCCTGTGAGGGAATTACGCGCACGCCATTGATCTTTGCCAATTCGTTCTGGAATCTTGCGCGTTCAGCTCTGATCTTTACTAAAGCCGCCTCGTAGTCCTTCTTATACTTCTCCTCGATCTGCATGTAAAACTCGCCGAAAGAGTTTATGTTCCAGATGGCCACGTCCTTCTTCATGCGGGCGATGATCTCTTCATCTCCGGAAGCGAGAACCCCCAAACGCAGTCCCGGCACACCGTAGGATTTCGAGATACTCTTCATCACGAAAAGGTGTGGATTTGCATCCAGAACATCCTGCCTGATCAAAGTGTTATTGAGTTCATCCGAGAAGTCCGCAAAAGACTCGTCAATAACAAGTCTGATCTTCTTCTCTCCTGCCCAATCCACAAGCCTGAGAAGATCTTTGACCGGGATATAGTTGCCGCTGGGATTATCGGGGTTGACCACGATCAGATTCTGAACATCCTTGTCGCCGAAGAACGTCATAAGGTCATCCGCAGTATATGAATAGTCTCTGTTATCGGGAATGAAATCCACTGATTCTTCTCTATCGTACCTGTTGGGATACTCATCGAAGGTGGGCCTGACGAATCCAGTACGTCCGTCCAGAAAACTCATGAGGGACTTGATGAGCTCTGCAGCTCCGTTTCCCACCAGGATGTTTTCCTGATGCACTCCGAAGTTTTTTGCGGCGAGGAGCGAGTTGACTCTCATGCCGCTGGGATACTCAGTGAGCAAAGTATCAAAGCTGGCACGTAATTCGTCTTTCATCTTTTGATTTGGGAAATATGGATTCACCAGATAGCAGAAATCAAGAAGTTTAGGATATCTCCAGTATCCGCCATATCTGCCCTGAAGAAGTTTGACTCTCTCATCCTCGTCCGGTGAGAAAATGGATTCAGCGATGTCCAGGTCCTGGATGTCATCGATCTCATACCACTTCTGACCGGTAAGACGTTTCGCCTTGATCCCCGAGGTGTCCAGCATTGTGATAACCCTAAGTACCTGCTCGTAATACTCATTAAGTCCCAGTGCGGACTGGTATGCGTCCAAAAACGGGACGTAGCATGTGTCAGAGAATTCTTTGCTGAACTTGTAGATATTGACTGTTTTGTAATAGTCCTTGATCTCGGAAAACTTAAACTTCTTGCCGGGAATGAAGGCCTCTATTTCATCATCCTCCGAAAGCTTGACGCATGTCCCGTCCATCCAGGATTCATATTTATCCACCAGCGCCAGAGTCTCTCTTGGATCGTTGACAAGTTCATCCAGCACCGCGTCCTCAAAGATAAGATCGGACTCGAAAAGAAGTGTATCATCTTCACGGAGCTGCTCCTTGGCCAGTGCCAGGGAATAGATGTTGTTCGTCTTGTCATAGATTGGATTCTCTATGAAAACGATGGGAGTTTTAATGTCAAGGGTGGATATGTAGTCAATAAGCTTACCGCCTTCATATCCCACAACGATGACGATCCTGGATAAGTCGTGAGCGTCGATCTGATGAAGCATCCTATCGATGAGAGTCACTCCGTTTACTTTGACCATGCATTTAGTGTTGTCCTTGGTGAGCTCTTTTAACCTTTTGCCCATGCCTGCTGCTAAAATGATTGCCTGCATTACAGTCACCTCTCAGTAATATCTATTACTCTTTCCAGTATACCAATGTGTCATGTCCACTGACCCGCTCATTCTCAGGCGGCAGTTTCATGTAGTCGCCATACCACAAGGTCAGATATTTATCGTAATCTCTTATCCCCAGGAATTTATGGCCTTCGAACTTGTATTCAGCCAAGTCAACCAGGTCACGATATTCCATGAGGTCCCTCTCTCTTACCAAATTTCCATATGTCAGCGGTGACATTAAGTCGCTGTCATGATCCAATTTCTCAGCCCACTTATGCATATGCAGAGCTGTGCGTCTCGCAATGCTGGTCTTGTTGGCAATGCTCCTTGCAAAACGGATCAATTTATTGTAATTATCCGTGTTATTTCCCGCAAAGGTCCAGAGATTCTGCAGGAAAACAGATTTTTTGTATACCTTGTTTCTCTTTTCTAAATCGTTGGGAATGAAGTCATAAGTAAAAATATCGATGTAAATCCCAAGATCCATCCTATCGGAATAATGCCCCTGCTGAACCAGCACCGTATTCTTGTCGATTACTTTTGCCAGAGGCGCTGAAAACCTTTTTTCATCTTCGACACAAACGAAATAGTGATCATCGTTCAGTTTATCATTCATGATCCTTTTCATTTTGGTGTAGTCTTCCCTGGTAACGATAATATCTATATCATCATCCCAAGGTATAAAACCACCGTGTCTCACCGCTCCCAGCAAAGTGCCATAAGCGATGGAATAGCCGATATCATTTTCCCGGCAGACTCTGTCAATATCGATCAGTATATCCAGGAGGACCTTTTTCTGTTCATCAGAACTTACTTCTCTCATGATGGTTCCTTTCCTCATTCACGTCCCATTATTCTCAGCACGTACCCCTTGATCCTCTTTCTTTCTATCAGGCAAGCTATGAGGACCACTGCGATCAGGCCATATCTGACATACGGGTAATTATATGTCAACATGATGACAAAACCGCATGCCGTCACTGCCACTGAAATAAGTGTGAGCACCTTCAGGCTGTACACCTTCTCAGTGATATTTTCCTGCTTAAGGATGATCCGCATGAAGCAGTAGTGTGCCACGCAGAACACGAAGTAACATATGAGTGTCGTATAACCTGCAGCAACGTATCCGAACATCTTGATGAATATGTAATTCAAAACCACGTTCAGGCCGGCGCCTGTAAATGTGGCCGCAGATACATAACCGGGCTTCTCGAAGTAAAACTCGAAGCATGCGAACAGGTTAAATGTGAACATGTAATAAACGCTCAACGATATTGGCGGCATTACCCAGACCGCATCGTAATAGGCCGGTGGAGCGAATATCTTGATAAGTTCAGGCGATATAAGAATTACCAGAAGGTTAACGCATCCAATGACGATCAAGGCAGGATATACCACCCTCTTTAAGTCTTCGTACCGTTCCTCCTTGATCTTGGTATATACCCAGGGCTGAATGGTCTGAAGGAGAGCCTGATTTATTATGGTTCCACAGATCGAAATTGTATATGCAAGGTTATATATTCCCGCAGGTCCCTCTCCCACTATCTTCTGGATCATGATCCTGTCAGAGCTGTTCAGCACCACTGAGGATAGATAGTGAGGGATCAAAGGTATGGCCAGTCCCAGAGAATACTTCCATATTTTGCTCGAAAAGAACTGCTTTCCCTTCAGCATCTGGGATACGAAAAGCGGCGAATAGCAGACCAGATTTGCTATGGCTATTCCCCAGACCAGGCCGTTGACCTTATTGGGGAAATATGATATCAGGACTATGCTGAGCACAGGCTGCATTATGGCTTCAGTAAGAGTGACAGCCAGCAGAGACTTGTACTTGTAAGCTATCCTTTTTTCTGCGGACCAGAATCCGAATGCAGCATTGCCCCACATCACCACGAACATGGCAATCAATTCAATGGTGTTCAGAAAGAAAATGTCATTCCAGAAAGTGCGCCCCAAAAGATAAATAATGCACCAGAAAATGACAAGGGTTATTGTCAATCCTTGCATCGATGAAGAGTATACGTCCTTCTCCTCTTCATGTTTCACTATGGCCTGCGGGTAGATTCCGGAAAAAATGAACATCGTGACAAAGCACGACAATATGCCCATCCACGAGATAAAGACACCGTATTCACCGTATTCAGGCTCTGAAAGCATTCGTGTGAATATCGGTGTCGTTATTATCGTGATGGATCTTTGCACAACGGTGCAGACTAGAAACCAAAAGCCGGCTTTGGCCTGCACAGGCAGGCTATTGTATTTGTCAAGCAGTTTCCTTATCTTGTTTCTCATCCTTAGCCAGCCATCCCAGCGTTAGATAATAGATTACGGTCATTGCCAGAGAAGCAGTGCTGTACAAGGTGGTGTACAACAAATATCTCGGCATCTTGGAGAACAACAGTACGTTCATCCTGAGCACGGTGGACTCCTTCTTCTTCCAGAAGTACGCCATTCCTTTGATGAAGCAGAACAATGCAAGCAACGCAAGCAGGACCGTTCCCACGATTCCGAAGTCTGTCATGGCTTCCAGGAAGATGTTGTGTGGGAAGTATCCGGAGTATTTATTCTTGAAATACAGCGGACCGTTTCCGAAAATGGGATTCTTTTTGTATTCTGCCTTCGCTGCTTTCCAAAGGAATGTCCTGTAGTTGGGCAGAGAATAATAGCAACCGTATTTCCAGTCATCTTCGTTGAGAACGATTATGTATTCACCGGTACGGTTCTTTATATCCTCACGGAGGATCTCCTCGGTTTCCTTCTTCGTTCTGTCATTCTTGACAACTTCCTTGTAGAAAGCATCATATATGCTCATCTCTTTACCGGTGGGGACATACATTACCGCGACCCCGTTGATCTTAGAGTGGGTATATCTGTTCTCAAATATCAAGGCTTCGGATGGATCATCAAATTCGATGGTACTGATGTCAATGTTTACAAGATCAAACCTCGACCCTTCAGGCAGGATATACATTCCTCCCACAAGCGTGGCTGCCGTCAGGGCTGTAACGATGAGCATTTTGAGATACTTTTTCTTCTCTGGCCTTGAGATGAACAGCATGAGCCAATGAAGGATCAGTGCGCCGACTATGCAGAGAATGGCGGATCTGGCACCTGCAAAAAGGACAGCCAGTGAGAATACCACTAAAGCAAAATACCCAATCTTGCTCTTTTCCTCCATTACCTCCAGGAGGGAGACAATAAAACCGGAAACGAACAGATACGCCATGTCTCCATAGCTCATATTCTCGATTATCAGCATACCGTTTTCTCTGCGGTTAGTGCCGAAGTAGAGAAGATAGATGTAAAGAAGTGCCGCAATAAGAGCGACCTTCACCAAGATCCCCAGATACTTGAAGAACAGTTTATGTATCTCCTCATCTCCAGTAAGCATGATGGTCGCCACAGTGGTGGGTACCGTAAACAGGCAATACTGCATAATGGCAGTGGCGTCTCTGTTCAGGACCTGAGGCAAAATATAGATCACGTTAAAGATGATCAGTACTATGAACATTCTGCGGCTGGGCTTGGCCTTGAAGAAGGCTATTACCAAAAGAAGATCCATGATCGCGAATATGGCAATGGCTGCATACTTCACCACGTCATGATTCCCAATTCCGCAGTATGTCAGAATCGACTCAATAATGTTGAGGTCTGGCGAAATGAACAGGAATGCCCCAACGGCCGCCAGAATCTTTTTGTAATTGAATGTTAATTTCATAATGCTGCTAACTCCCCTTTTAAGCTCTCGTACAATTTCAGGTTGCTGTCGCTTACATCGTGGCTTTCAGCAAAGGCCTCAGCACACGCCTTATATTTATCGTAACTCTCAATTAGTCGGTTTATACCGTTAAAATACTCATCATCGGATTCCCCAACCCCATACTCCTCGCAGATTTTTTTCAGAGGCGGATTGGATGTGGTGATTACGGGCAGGCCCTCGAAAAGAAATTCGTATATCTTGCCGGAGGCGCAGTACTCGTTGTTCAGATCCTTTCGGTTGTAGTTGACTACGCCTATATGGGATCTGCTTAAGAGATATTTCAGTTCTGTCTGATTCATTTGTCTTAATATGACGACCTTATCCTCAGCACCCTGATCTTTAATGATACCTCTTATGGTTTCCTCGTCTTCCTTGCTTGACGTCCCGACGAGGAACAACCTGACGTTCCCCTGTATCTTATTGATGTTTCTCACCAAAACATCATTGGTCCGGTCGATGCTGCAGCCGTAAGTTGATACAATACGTATTTCATCGCCACCGAGAACCGGGTCTATCAGTGCGGCTGCATCATCTATCTTGTCTTCGTCGTATTCCAGTCTTCTTATGTTTTCAAACACAAGAGGACGTCTGACCTTCCATTTTTTCTCCATGTAGTCCGCTCTGAAAGAATTGGCACAGATCAGGACGTCTGCCTTCCTTGCGCAGGTTTTTTCAGCCCAACACCCGAACTTGTTATATAGTTCCGTGAACTGGCTGGCCTCATACAACTCTCTGCAGTCCAGGATGAGAAAAGCTTTTTTCTTCCAATTGATCAGCATGGCAGGTATGGTGGCTCTGCGGTTATCTACAAACACAACATCCGCGTCACATTTCTTTGCTTCGCGGAACACATTCCTGATGAATTTTATATAGCCAACGTCATCTCCATAGACATGATGTCCCGGGAAAAGACTCTCTGACCCGTAGGAATAGCAGGTGACTTCGCCCAGTTCTCTGGATACCTTCAACAGTTCTCTCAGGCGTCCGTCGTAATCCGCATTCCCGCACGATACGAACAAAATATTCATAGAACACTCAATAATTCAACGCACAATTAAAGATATTAAATTATAACACATATACCTATTCTGAACAACTACTTTTGGTGGCGTACAGAGAAAGCGTTATGGAACCGTAGTTTTTCTCTTTATACTTCCCAAAGCCGCAAAAAACACCCGGGAAGCTGTCATTTCTTGCGTGCTCGCATACGATGACACCGCCCTCCTTCAAAAGCTCCAGGTCCCTTATGAGTTCAAGACACCTTTCGTAGAGACCTTCCCTGTACGGTGGATCCAGGAAGAAAATATCTGCTTTCAGGCCCTCTTCATCCATCTTTTTGAGACACTTCTCGAAGCCTCCCGGTATGAGTACCGCCCGATCAGTCGCCCTGCAGTATTCTATATTCTTCCTGATGAGCCTTACGCTCTCTCCTGAATTATCGCAAAAAACACAGCGCTCAGCCCCTCTTGATATGGCCTCCAGCCCCAGATTTCCGGTCCCCGAAAACAGGTCGCAGCACGTGCTGTCCTCCATAAGGTTACTGAGCATGCTGAACAGAGCCTCCTTCACCTTCTCAGTGGTGGGCCTTACATCGTATCCCTTAGGGGTCTCTATCCTTCTTCCCTTGAATTCTCCCGCTACTATCCTCATGTCTCTTTAAAGGTTCAGAGAGATGTTCTCCCCGAAAAGCCTCTTTATCCTTTCTCTAAGTTCCAGGTCCTCCGGTTCACTGAGTCCCGGATCCCTGTCTATGATATCCTGAGCTATGCCCCTGACTTTTTCCAGTATGTCTGCGTTCCTCACAAGGTCCGCCACGTTGAGTTCTGGTATGCCGTGCTGCCTGGTGCCGAAGATCTCGCCGGGTCCCCTGAGCTTCAGGTCCTCCTCGGCGATGACGAAGCCGTCATTGGTGCTGACCATTATCTCATTCCTCTTCTGTGCGACTCCGCTCTTGGAGGAGCTGACCAGGATACAGTACGACTGCTGACTTCCTCTGCCTACCCTTCCTCTCAGCTGATGGAGCTGAGCCAGGCCGAAGCGCTCGCTGTTCTCGATGACCATTACAGATGCATTGGGCACGTCTATGCCTACTTCTATGACCACCGTGGAAACGAGGACATCTATATCTCCATCCCTGAAGCGGATCATAATATCGTCCTTATCCTTCTGCTTCATGGCGCCGTGGACCAGGCCTACTCTCAGGTCGGGATATTTTGCGGAGAGCTCTTCATATATCTCCTCTGCCGATCTGACGTTCAAGGCATCTGACTCCTCGATGAGAGGCGCCACCACGAAGGCCTGACGGCCTTCTTTGACCTTGTCGCGGACGAAATCGTAAATCTTTCCCCTGGATTCGTCGTACCTCAGGAATGTCCTTACAGGCTTTCTTCCCTCAGGCAGGGTATCTATCACGGAGATATCCAGGTCTCCGTAGAGGATCACAGCCAGAGTCCTGGGTATGGGGGTGGCCGTCATTACCAGCACGTTGGGGTCTTCTCCCTTCTCTGTAAGAAGGTTCCTCTGCTCCACTCCGAATCTGTGCTGCTCGTCTGTGACCACCAGGCCCAGCTTGTGGAACATCACATCCGGCTGGATCAGGGCGTGGGTGCCTACGAGGATCTGTACATCACCCTTTTCAAGATCCGAAAGAAGAGCCGCCCTCTCCTTCTGCTTCATGCCTCCCGAAAGAAGCTCACACCTGATGCCAAAGGGCTCAAAATCCTTTTTAAGGGTCTTTATGTGCTGTTTCGCAAGAAGTTCCGTCGGGGCCATCATCACTGCCTGAAAACCGCATTTAACGGTCTTAAACATGGCAAGTTCCGATACTGCAGTCTTGCCGGATCCCACGTCTCCCTGGACCAGCCTGTTCATGGGCTGTCCGTCCTCTAGGTCTTTTTCCACTTCTCTGAAGGCTCTCTCCTGCCCGGGAGTCAGCTTGAATCCCAGGCTGTTCAGAAACTGGTCTACCTTAACGGATTTCTTGAGCTTAACTCCCTTGGAGTTGGTCTTTACGCCGTTTTTGATATAGAAAAGTCCTGTCTGCAGGATGAGGAGCTCCTCAAACACAAGTCTGTACCGGCCCTCCAGAGCCCTCCTCTCCTCCTTCGGGAAGTGAATGTTGGTCACCGCATATGAAGGCGGGCAGAGATTGTTTTCGTCAACTATCCTTTCAGGGAGCCACTCAGATATAAGGGAGTGATAAGGCAGCGCCTGAAGTTGAAGGCTCCTCATCTGAGCCTGGGAGATCCCCTCCGTAAGAGGATATACCGGGAACAATCCTCTAAGGTCGTCCTTGTCGCCCCTCTTGTGGAACTCCGGATGAGCCATCTGGCGCCTTCCGTTATTGAAGGATATCTTGCCGTAGAGCGTCAGCTCCTGGCCTCTGTAGAAGTAGCGGGACAGGTATTTTGCGTTGAAGAACAAGACCTCCACCGATCCCGAATCGTCCTCGCAAAAAACTTTAAGCGGGGCCTTTCGGAAATACGGCCCCGGCTGCTTAACTGAAGATACAGTCACTTCAAGAAGGACGTCCTCCTCCTGAGGCGCCTGGATGATCTTGGTGACATGTCTTCTGTCCTCATATTTTCTCGGAAATGTGTATATCAGGTCTCTGACTGTCCTTATATTCAGTTTTTCCAGCAGGGCGGCTTTTTTGTCGCCTACCCCCTTTAAGGATGTGATGCTGTCCCTGAGTTCCAATCCTAAAACTCCACTGAATATTCTATGTTCTGTTTGGTGATCTTTTTGGTCCTGATGCCTACGATCCGCATGGTGATCTTAACGGCCTTGCCCAGCTTCAGCCTCTTGAGGTTCTCCTCCAGATAGCTCAGCACCGTCTGTGACGCAAAATACATGCTGGCACCGAACCGATGGATAACATTGAACTCTATCTTTAGCTCCAGATCATCCTCATCGATCACGATGCTGTTCCTGCCCGGCGCAATGGTCTCCTTGTCTCCGGTCATGGCCACTGCATCCTTTACAAGCTTTTCAAATGCATACTCTGCAACCTTTATGGTGCCCAGTTCATTCTTCTTTTCCATGGCCGTCACCCCAGAAGACTCTTCGTAAGTTCCAGCTTCTGCTGGCTGAAATTGACTGTGCTGAAAAGCACCAGGACTCTGTCATATCCCTCACTTGATGCCAGGTCCTCAACTGAGCCCCTGTAGTATCTGGGATCGATCAGAGTGATCTTTGAGAAGTCGTTAAGAACAGCCGGCACGAAGGAATTGGCATAGGAGTCCTTCACTATCAGAAGGGATGGCTTCCCGTCACCGTCCTCAGGCACAATGTCAGCTCTTCCGTAGTTTCCGCCAAGATACACCTCGTACTGGTCCTTCTGTTCCAGTCTGTCCTTGAAATATATGGAATCGAACTCCTCGCCGTCGGCAATGAGTTTCGTCCTGTCATCTTCCCATCCTGCGGGAAGCCGGATGTCATCGGTCCTATCGCCGTTAATGAGTATCTTGGAATAAAGGGTCCCGCGGAATCCTCCGGAGACTGTCACCAGTTCCGGAAGGTCGACCTTGAGTCCCGCCCGGGCAAGATAGACGGATGCGGCGTTCATTGCGCCCTTCATATTCCAGTGGTGATCCGTCTTGTAGTACATGTCCGGCTCCATCTGGCCCCTCAGAAGGATCAGGCTATCTCCCAGCGCATCCTCCGCGTGAGAGAAACAGCGATACTCATCGAAGTTGGTGCTCATGTTGTATGCCGCCCTGTTTACAAAAGACGCAGAGGGTACCAGCATCACGTCCACCGGGATGCTTCCTTCAAGGTCACTTCTGAGAAGTGCCACATTGTCCAGATTCCCCTGAAACGCGTCCCAGTCGAATTCCCATGGCGTGGTCCTCTCAGCAAGGACTCCGTCTTTCAGGAGATATACACCGTTTATGTCCTTCCTGAGCCCCAGCTTCAGAATATTGGAATACATGCTTATCCACTGCTCGCGGCCTATGATCTGATCCGTCAGATATTTTTCCGAATCCTCTTCGAATTCACCGCTCAGAATATCCCCGATTTCAAAGTCGGGTGCCTGCGCCAGGTATCTGTTCTCGTTGTCAGACTTCTCTCTATCCGGAAGGATCAGTGTGCCCAGGGACAGGAAGGCGATGATGAGCACGGCGGATACCATCAGTATTATGTTTTTCTTTGGATCTTTTGCGCTCATATCAGAACCTGAAATAAAGGAACGGGTTGTAGCTTCCGCTTACCAGGAAGGCTACCGAAACTATAAACAATATTGCGAGGACTGCGGTCTCCGGGATGTCGGTTGCCCATCCTTCGGGCAGCTTCCCGAGAATACCGGTCCATATCTTTTTGACAATGGGTGTGGAGCAGATGGCTGCCACCACAAACAGCGGCCAGTAGGAGGACAGATAGTATCTGAACTCCAGAGGCTGAGCCGAGCCTTTTCCGAACATGCAGCCCACGAACTCCAGGAGTTCCCCAAAGTCGGTGATCTTAAAGAGCACCCAGCCAAGGGTCACCAGGAACAGTGCGTAGACATGCTTTATGAAGGCCAGCTTCCCGGGGATCCTGTCCAGGACCTTCAGAAGGAAGAGCTTCTCTATTATGAGAAGTATGCCGTAGTATACTCCCCAGAGCACGAAGTTCCAGCTGGCGCCGTGCCAGAGCCCTGTAAGGGCCCAGACGATGGCAATATTTACGAGCTGCCTCAGAAGCCCCTTTCTGTTTCCTCCCAGAGGAATATATACATAATCTCTGAACCATGATGAAAGGCTCATGTGCCACCTTCTCCAGAATTCGGTTATGGTGGAAGAGATGTAAGGATAATTGAAGTTCTCCAGATAGTCGAATCCGAATATCTTGCCCAGCCCTATGGCCATATCGGAATAGCCGCTGAAGTCGAAATATATCTGGAAGGTGAAGGCTATGGCGCCCATCCAGGCCAGGCCTGCACTAATATCCGTGTACGCCTCCTTCATGCCGTAGATCTCCTCCCAGACCTGGGCCATCTGATTGGCTATGAGGATCTTCTTGGCGAATCCGAATACGAATCTCCTGATGCCCTCCGTCACCCTTTCCGGGTCAGAAGTCCTGGCCTTGAGAGCTCTCTCACAATCCGAATATCTGACTATGGGTCCGGCGATGAGCTGGGGAAAAAGTGCTACGTAGCAAGCTAAGGTCACGAAGTCCTTCTGTACTGCCACCTTTCCCCTGTACACGTCGATGACGTAAGACATTGTCTGGAAGGTGTAGAAGCTGATCCCTATGGGAAGAGCAATTCCAAGAAGTGACAGTCCGCTTCCGAAAAGGGAATTCACAGTATCGATCAAAAAATCCGCGTACTTAAAGAAGCCCAGAAGCCCCAGGTTGACAAATATGTCCAGCACAAGATAAGCCCGCGCAGTTCCCATTGAGGCTCTTTCCTTGGCTCTTCCAATGAGGATCGCAAGCACATAGTTTGATATGATCGAAATGATCATTATCAGGATATACTTAGGCTCACCCCATCCGTAGAACACGAGACTGGCTATGAGAAGCACCGCATTTCTCGCCCTGACGAACTTCGCCGGCGTAAGAAAATATATTAAAAGCGTCACCGGAAGGAACGCCATTAAAAATACTGAACTTGAGAATACCAAAACATCCTCCGTAAAAAATTCTTCATGAAAAATATACCACGGAGACGGGATGTTTTCAATAAGTATATAGTGGAATGAAAAGACGAAAGTCTGACTGAATACCAATATGTTGATAAAAGGACTAATAAGGAGAGAAAAGAAAAACCGGCGATCCAAAAGGATCGCCGGAAGAAATGGTGCCCAGTTCCGGAATCGAACCAGAGACACGGGGATTTTCAGTCCCCTGCTCTACCAACTGAGCTAACTGGGCACATTCTTTCTGATTAAATGGTGGGCCTCCAGGGATTTGAACCCGGGACCTGCCGGTTATGAGCCGGATGCTCTAACCACTGAGCTAGAGGCCCAAATTCTGAACTGGTCGGGGTGACAGGATTCGAACCTGCGGCCCACTGGTCCCAAACCAGTTGCGCTACCAAGCTGCGCTACACCCCGTCATCGGCAACTATTTCATTATAATGACCGAAGTTGACATTGTCAAGCGGGGAAATGATTTTTAAAAAGTGGCAGGGGCAGAAGGATTTGAACCCTCGACACGCGGTTTTGGAGACCGCTGCTCTACCAACTGAGCTATACCCCTATATTATGGCGGAGAAGATGGGATTCGAACCCATGCTGCCCTTAACGAACACTAACGGTTTAGCAAACCGTCCTCTTCAGCCACTTGAGTACTTCTCCTTGCTTGCTGATTTCGTGTTATGCAGTTCTGCCGCATAACCCGAAAATCACTTCGCAATCTCTATATAAACGGCATTGCCTATGACCGATCGCGGATGATGGCGGAGAGGGTGGGATTCGAACCCACGGTCCCTTGCGGGATCACCGGTTTTCAAGACCGGCTCCATAAACCACTCGGACACCTCTCCATCGTAAGGTTCTCCCTTAAAAAATGGTGACCCATCCGAGATTCGAACTCGGGACACCTTGATTAAAAGTCAAGTGCTCTGCCGACTGAGCTAATGGGTCTTATAAAAAATTGGCTGGGGTAGCAAGATTCGAACTTACGAATGACGGGATCAAAACCCGTTGCCTTACCGCTTGGCTATACCCCAACGATATTCCCCAAACCTCTTAATAGTTTAAAAAAATGTGGTGAGCCCGTTGGGATTCGAACCCAAGGCACACGGCTTAGAAGGCCGTTGCTCTATCCAGCTGAGCTACGAGCCCACACTTTTTAAAAAAATGGAGCGGAAGACGGGATTCGGACCCGCGACCCTCGCCTTGGCAAGGCGATGCTCTACCCCTGAGCCACTTCCGCATGTATAGATATTAAGTTTTGAAAAATTGGTCGAGGGAGATGGATTCGAACCATCGAAAGCTCAGCTAACGGATTTACAGTCCGCCCCCTTTGGCCACTCGGGAATCCCTCGACAGTGGAGCGGATGATGAGAATCGAACTCACGCCATCAGCTTGGAAGGCTGAGGTTCTACCATTGAACTACATCCGCACATTGTTTGGAGCTGGTGGAGGGAATCGAACCCCCAACCTGCTGATTACAAATCAGCTGCTCTACCGTTGAGCCACACCAGCGTGTGAAATGGCGACCAAGATCAGGCTCGAACTGACGACCTCCAGCGTGACAGGCTGGCATTCTAACCAACTGAACTACTTGGCCGCATATGCACGAAGGACGAAACTTGAACTCGCCTGACGCACTTTATAAATATATATTAAGTCTCCTGTTTTGTCAAGATTTTTTTTACGATTTTTAAAACTTTCCCTTTACCCACTGTGAGATCCTTGAGAAAGCCCAGTATTTCTGCCTCTTTCTCGCTGTCACAGGAAATCTCCACATCAACATTTTCTCCAAATTCTGCCCCGAGAATATCAAAAGATCCGTTTTGTATCTTTTGCAGTCTCCCGTAAGTGCTGTAATCCAGCCGGTAAGTGATCACGGACATTTCGTAGGCTCCGCCCACTCCGGCTTCCTCCAGGCCGAGCTTTGCGGTGGACGAATATGCCCTTGCCAGTCCGCCTGTGCCCAGCTTGATGCCGCCGAAATATCTGGTGATGACCACGCATAGGTTGGTGAGGCCCATGGAGCTCAAAAGATTCATTACAGGTGCGCCCGCTGTGCCCTGGGGCTCACTGTCATCTGAGGACCACATTGTCTGCATCTTATCACCGATGATCATGGCAGGGACATTGTGGGTGGCCTCCCTGTGTTCTTTTCTTATGGAGGCGATGAAATCTTCAGCCTCCTCCCTGGAACTTACGGGCTTTACGTGGCAGATGAATCTGGATTTTTGTATGATCTGTTCAGCCTTAGCTTCTTTAAGCACGGTGCTGTAGAGCTTCATATCTCAAACTCCTCGTATCTAGAGCGGTACTTTTCCGGGATCTCACAGGTTATGAGAGTGCCCTCTTCCACGTATTCCACGGACTTTACTTCCGAATCCTTGCGGATGCCGGATGTGGCTGCGCCTTTTGAAAAAGGCACGAGATACCTGACCTCTACCCTGTCCCTGAAAAGTCTCTTCTTGACTTCTTCAAGAAGCTCGTCCACTCCGCGGTCATACTTGGCGGAGATCAGGAAGCTGTTCTTCCCTGTAAAATTCAGGGCATCCAGGCTGCTTCTGTCGAGCAGGTCGGTCTTATTATAGCAGGTTATCATCTCTTTGTCTTCTGCGCCTATCTCCTTCAGCACCTTTTCTGTGACCTTTACGTGCATGTCAAAGTCATTGGCGGTGAGGTCCACCACGTCGAGAAGCAGGTCCGCTTCCGTCACTATTTCCAGGGTGGATTTGAAGGCCTCCACCAAAAGATGTGGCAGTCTGGATACGAAGCCTATGGTATCCACCAGTATGAAGCTGTGGCTTGGATCCAGGTCTATCCTTCTCCTGTAGGTGTCAAGGGTTGCAAAGAGCATGTTCTTCTCGAACACTTCCCTGCCCTCTGTTTCCGAAGAATTGTCGAACTTACGGATGACGTTGTTCATGAGGGCGGACTTTCCGGAGTTGGTGTAGCCGACGATACAGACCACAGGGATATCGTTCTTTTCCCTCTGCTTCTTCTGTACGCCTCTCGTCCCCTCTATGCTCTTTAATTCGGATTTTATGTCATAGATCCTTCTCTCTATATGGCGGCGGTCTGTCTCCAGTTTTTTCTCACCGGGGCCTCTAGTGCCGATACCTCCTCCCAGCCTGGAAAGGGATCTTCCGAAGCCTGTGAGTCTGGGCAGCCTGTACTTGAGCTGGGCAAGTTCCACCTGGAGCTTACCTTCCTTGGAGGTGGCTCTGTCGGAGAAAATATCCAGAATCAGTATGACTCTGTCTATGACTTTCACTCCCGTAGCTTCTTCCAGGTTCCTGAGCTGCATGCCGGTGAGTTCGTCATTGAAGACTATAAGGTCTGCCTCCATGTTTTCCGCAGCTTCCTTAAGCTCTTCCACCTTTCCTTTTCCAATGAGAGTTGCAGAGTTCGGGCTCTCCATTTTTTGCACCATCGTGCAGAGGGGGTTCACTGAAGCCGCCTCGCACAGGCCTTTAAGCTCTTCCATGGAATAGGAAATATCCTCGCCGAGCTCCACCCCGACGAGGATAGCATTGTATTCTTCTCTTATGACTTCATTCTGTTCGTTGAATTTTATCATATTCCGTCCGTTAATGATCAAAGGATGAATCTGTCAAGATCCTCGGCGTCGATGGTATCCTTGAATCTTGCCTTCACATACTCCTCGTCTATAAGGATATGCTTGGTATCTTCGTTGGGAACGTTGAATGAAACGTCCTCAAGAAGCCTTTCCATTACCGTATGAAGTCGTCTGGCACCGATGTTCTCGGTCTGCTCATTCATAAGGTATGAAATGGTAGCGATCTCATCGATACCATCCTCTGTGAACTCCAGCTCTACTCCTTCTGTCTCAAGAAGGGCCTTGTGCTGCTTGGTAAGAGCGTTCTGGGGCTGTGTGAGGATCTTCACGAAATCGTCCTTTGTAAGGCTGTCCAGGGTCACTCTGATGGGGAATCTTCCCTGGAGTTCCGGGATCAGGTCTGTGGGCTTGGATACGGAGAAGGCTCCTGCACCGATGAAGAGGATGTGGTCGGTCTTTACCGGACCGTACTTGGTATTGATGACGGATCCTTCAACTATGGGAAGGATGTCTCTCTGAACTCCCTCTCTGGAAACGTCAGCTCCGGATACCATCCTTCCGCCGGATGCGATCTTGTCGATCTCATCGATGAAGATGATGCCGTTCTGCTCAGCATTGGCCACTGCCTCATCGGTGACCTGGTCCATGTCGATGAGCTTGTTGGCTTCCTGTTCTCTCAGGATCTTCCTGGCTTCGGAGACCTTGCAGCTCTTCTTTCTGGTCTTCTGAGGCATGTCTCCTCCGAAGATGTTGCCTATGGCTATGGTCATTCCCTCGTTGGACATGTCAAGCTGATTGCCCTTGGGCTGGGCGACAACGTCGATCTCGATGTACTGGTCCTCGAGAAGGCCTGCTCTCAGCTGAGACCTGACCTGTTCTCTGGCCATCTCAATGTCATTGTCCTCATTCTTGGCAGCCTCGTTCTGCTGATCGATATACTGCTGTTTCTGGCTCTGGTATCCGCCGGAATTCATGATGAAGTCGAAGGGGCTCTTCTTCTCCCCTACCTTCTTCTTTTTTCCGGGAATTATGGCTTCCACGATCTTCTCTTCTGCGATCTGATCGGCAACCTCGTACTTTTCTTCAAGCTTTGACTGCTTGGTGACTCTCATGGAGGCCTCTACCAGGTCTCTTACCATGGAATCAACGTCTCTTCCAACGTAGCCCACCTCGGTGAACTTGGTGGCTTCCACCTTGACGAAGGGTGCGTCCATGAGCTTTGCGAGACGCCTTGCGATCTCTGTTTTACCGCAGCCGGTAGGTCCCATCATCAGGATGTTCTTGGGTGTGATCTCCTCCCTCATTTCTTCTGAAAGAAGGGATCTTCTGTATCTGGTCCTGAGGGCTATGGCCACTGATTTTTTGGCTTCTCCCTGACCGATGATATATTTGTCCAGTTCATTGACTATCTCTTTCGGAGTCATTGAAAAAAATTTGCTTCCCATTATTTTTCTCCTCCTTCTTCGTCAAGTTTCAGAACTGTGATGTTGTCATTGGTGTATACGCAGATGGAGCTGGCGATTTTGAGAGCCTCATGGGCGATCTCGTCCGCCTTCATGTCTGTGTGGTTATAGAGGGCGTTGGCAGCTGCATATGCGTAGTTTCCGCCTGATCCGATGGCAACGAAGGGCTGGTCGGGCTCGATGACCTCTCCGTTACCGGAGATCACCAGAAGGCTTTCCCTGTCCATTACGATCATAAGGGCTTCAAGGTTCCTCATTCCTCTGTCGGATCTCCACATCTGTGCAAGGTCCACTGCAGCTTTCTTAAGATTGCCGGAGTGTTCATCCAGCTTGCTCTCGAATTTCTCTGTAAGCGAAAATGCATCGGCCACGGAGCCTGCGAATCCGGAAAGCACCTGTCCTCTGTATATTTTGCGAACTTTTTTTGCACCGTTCTTCATAATGGCGGTCTCGCCCATGGTCACCTGGCCGTCGCCGGCGATAGCCAGATCATCGGGGCCACGCCTTACGGCACAGATGGTTGTTGCATGGAAACTGATCTTATTGTCCATTACTAAACATTCCTCCCCAAATTATTCTTTATAATCACATTTATCATTGGAACATGCCAGTTTTGTGTTCTTTAGGTGTTTTTCTACTAAAAGAGAATTGCACTTTGGACACCTCTTATTCACCGGCTTGTACCAGAAAGACACCTTGCATTTGGGATAGTTTGAGCAGCCATAGAAGGTCTTCCCGCTTTTTCCCCGGCGTCTGACTATATCATTACCACATTCCGGACATTTTACACCAACGGATTTAAGGATGGGCTTGGTATTTTTGCACTCCGGAAAGCCGGAGCAAGCCATAAAGTCCCCGAATCTACCTGATTTGATCAGCATGGGACGCTGACAAATATCGCAAAGTATGGGGTTCCCCTTATCGTCCAGGGCGGGAACGTCCTTCTGCTGGATCCTTTCTGCTTCAGTGGCCTTGTCAAGTTCCGCCTTGAAGGGACCATAGAAATCGCGGAGGACCTGCTTCCAGTTCACACCTTCTCCTCCGATGGCATCAAGTTTATCCTCCATCTGGGATGTGAAGCCTGAGTCTGTGATGTCATTGAAATAGGTTTCCATAAATCCTATTACAGTAAATCCAAGATCTGTGGGCTGCAGGGTCTTCTTTCCCCTCATTCTGGATATGTATTTTCTGTCGAGAAGCAGTGCAACAGTGGATGCATAGGTGGAAGGTCTGCCTATATTCTTTTGCTCCATCTCCTTTACAAGGCTGGCTTCAGTGTATCTCTGGGGCGGTTCTGTGAATTTCTGTTCCTTCTTCACCTGACCATTCTCCAGTACGTCCCCTTCTTTGAGTTCAGGAAGGATCTTGTCTCTTTCTTCGTCGTTGTTGGTGGCGTATACCTTCTGGAATCCATCGAAGATGCGCTTGGATCCGCTGGCCTTAATTGTGTAGTCTCCGTTCTTTATCTCCACCTGCTTGGTATCGAACTTTGCAGGCGCCATGCGGCTTGCCACGAACCTTTCCCAGATCAGCTTGTATAATTTATACTGATCCTTATCAAGATCCTTGAGTTCATCGGGCAGGATGAAAACATTTGCGGGCCTGATGGCTTCATGAGCGTCCTGAGCATTCTTGCTCACCGCACTGTTTCTTCCGGAAGTGTATTCCTTGCCGTAGTTATCGGCTATGAATGCGTATGCGGCCTTCTTCGCCTCCTCTGAGATCCTGGTGGAGTCCGTTCTCATGTATGTTATGAGTCCCATGGTGCCCCTTCCCGGGACGTTGATTCCCTCGTAGAGCCTCTGGGCGACAGACATGGTCTTTGTGGTGGTGAATCCCAGCTTTATTGATGCATCCTGCTGGAGGGTGCTGGTGGTGAAGGGATTGAAGGGTGAGACGGACTTCACTTTTGAAGTCACCGATGACACCTGATACTTCCCGCTGTTTAAGTCGCTTTCTACCTTGTTGGCTGCTTCTTCATTGGGGACTACCAGCTTCTCATCCTTAAAGAGCTGGACCTTTCCCTCAAATTCCGGTTCCGTATCAAAGAGCACCGATATGTTCCAGTACTCCTGGGGCACGAAGTCCTTTATTGTCTTCTCTCTGTCGCAGATGAGCTTCAGTACTGCAGACTGAACCCTTCCGCCGGATGCTCCCCTCTTGACCTTCTTCCAAAGGATGGGGCTTACCATGTATCCCACCAGTCTGTCCACTTCTCTTCTTGCCTGCTGAGAATCCACCAGGTCCTGATCGATGGGTCTGGGGGATTTGATGGCTTCCTTTATGACATCCTTTGTGATCTCGTTGAAGGTCACCCTTACAGGATCCTTGGGATCCAGCCCCAGGATCTGGCAGAGATGCCATGAAATGGACTCGCCCTCACGGTCAGGGTCCGTTGCGAGGAACACCTTATCTGCCTCGGAAGCTTCCTTCTTCAGTTCTTTTATAAGGTTTCCCTTTCCTCTTATATTTATGTATTCCGGCTCGAAATCATTATCGATATCGATTCCCAGTCTGCTCTTTGGAAGATCTCTTACGTGACCCACCGAAGCTTTGACTTTATAGGTTGAACCCAGATACTTTCCAATTGTGTGCGCCTTGGCCGGCGACTCGACTATAACAAGTTTCTTTGACATGATTCCTCCATGCTGTGTTCTTACAAGGACATATAATAGTAGTAAACTTTTGTTTTGGCAAGAAATAATTTTATTCTGCCATTGTTCCACGCCAAAAAAAGGGACGGTTCTGAGACAGTATAACTGTCTCAGAAACATCCCTTTAAGGTTCAAAAAATTTTTTTACGAGGCTTCAGATCCTCTTACAGATACTTCCTCAGAAGCTCGAAGGTGTTGCCGTATGCTATGGCTTTGATCTCCTTCTCACTGAAACCCTTTCTCTCTAATGCTTCAATGAAATTCTGAGCCTGCCAGGGCCCGAAAAGATCCTTTCCGGTGTCTTCCGGGTAGTAATACCCACCGAAATCGAAGCCGCATGCCAGATGCTCCACTCCGATAAGATCGGCCATGTAGGCCACGTGCTCTGCCAGATGATCTGCGTCCTGAAGGTCCGGATCCTCACTGATGAACTCCTCGCAGGAATTCATTCCGATCAGTCCCCCTCTATTTGCAAGAGCCTGCATCTGCTGATCCGTGAGATTCCTGGTCACGAAGCACTTTCTCTTGCAGTTGGAGTGGGTGGCGATGAGCGGAAGTTCAGATGCATCCAGTATGTCCCAGAAGGTCTTCTCATTGGCATGAGATACGTCCACCAACATGTGAAGCCTGTTCATCTCTTTTATGACGGCCTTGCCCATGGCAGTCAGTCCTCTTGCAGGATCACCGTCATTTCCGGTGGCAAGTGCGTTTTCGTCGTTCCAGCACAGAGATCCTATACGATTGCCCTGCTCATACATCCATCTTACGGATTCCTCAGGATCCTGCCTGATGCCGCACATTCCTTCTATGGTCATGATGACTGTGGTGCAGGGATCCTCTTCATTGAGATCCTCCGCAGTCAGTATCTGCTTAAGTCCTGATTCACGGATATCATTTTTTACCAAGAGAATGGTATCCTTCATGCAGTCCCAGTCTTCAGTTCCCTCGAAGTAGCTGGCGGCTGCGGTCCAGCCTATTCCGCTCTTCTGCCAGATGGGAAGCCAGTAATTCTTGAGCACAGCCTGGCTGAACTCGTTCTTGTGGCCCTGGATAGCAAGGGCAAGGTCTGCGTGCAGATCAAACATCTTTATCATCTTGTACACCTCCTGATGCTTCTTTCCTCTGGATTATAACACTCAGCGAGCCATAGGTACAAGTCATCACCCAAAATGCCCTTATTCAGAACTTTATGGACATCACCTTGCCCATCCTGTAGTCCACGAAGCCCTTCATTTCCAATGCAGAGACGATGGTGTTCACCGTCACGAAATCTTTTCCGGTCTTAAAGCAAAGCATGTCTATGGGCATCTCTCCGTTTTCCTTCACCAGGCTGTATATCAATATCTCGTCCTTACCCAGTTCAGTAAGGTCATCTTCCCTCAGTCTGGGTTCCACTCCAAGTTCGTAGAAGATATCATCTATGACCGATACTATTTGCGCCCCCTCTGAGATCAGCCTGTTGGTCCCGAGGCTGAACATGCTGGTGATGTTCCCCGGTACCGCAAAAACATGCCTGTTCTGTTCCATGGCAAGTTCTGCAGTTATGAGGGAACCGCTGTCTGCCCTGGCCTCCACCACTATGACCGCTTCAGAAAGTCCTGCGATTATCCTGTTTCTCAAGGGAAAGGTATATCTCAAGGGACCTGTTCCTGCCTCCTGTTCCGTCACAAGAAGGCCTTCCTTCCCTATCCTCTCGTACAGATCCCGGTGCTGCCTCGGGTAGCAAATATCTATGCCAGTACCCAGCACTGCAATGGTGTCTCCTCCCGCCTTAAGCGCTCCTCTATGGGCAAAATTGTCGATACCAAGAGCCATGCCGCTTATGACACAAAACCCGTTATCCACAGCTTCTGTGGCTATCTTCATAGCTACTATCTTGCCGTATTCGCTGCACTTTCTGGATCCAACGATCGCGATGGACCTTCTGCTTAAAAGCTCCTCTCTTCCCCTGAGGTACAGCCTTGCAGGAGGATCTTTTATCTCAAGGAGTTTCCCGGGGTATGATCTGTCAGTCTTAGTAATTACTGCCATGCTTCCTCGGATACCTTTTCTGCTATATAGTCTTCAACATCTACAGGGCTTATTGCCCCATCTTCATCCACTCTCATAAGACGGTCGGACAAAACTTCCTTCTTATCCACATAAAAATCATTAGCCTCTCTGAGCATCGTCTGCATGGCTTCGTATGGAATGTCCAGAGAATCTGGGATAAGGATCACTTCATGTATAGAACTTGGTATTATGGTATACCTTCCTATCATGTGGGCCACCATTTCCGCTACCCCGGGATAAAAAATGGCTCCTGCCCCCAGTCTTCGGCCGGCATTGGACAGTACGTATACCTTGTCTTTTGGGAAATCTTCTCTCCTTTCGTTCATCAGATCCACCGCGCCCCCATTCAGCTCCTCTTCAATTACCGTAAGGACCGGCGGCTCGTATTTTGCTGCGTTTTCAAGGGCCTTATCGAATATCTGATCCTCTGTGAAATCGTATCTTTCCAAGAGTTCTTTTGTTAATATGGTCCTCCATTCTTCATCGGGACCCAACCTGACATCTGCTATCATCACCAGGTCTCCGCACATCCTTCTGTAAGGTACTTCTTCCAGAAATTCCCTGTTGCGTTCAGCATCCAATAATCTGAATCCCAGTTTATCCAAAAGCTTGTCAAGCTCCTTTGTAAGGTCCGGGAACCTCGGATTTCCGGTGATTATATAGGATCTGACCATTTCCCGTGCAGCAAGCTCGAGGCCGCCGATCTCTCCGAATAATTCATAAAAATCCTCCATATAGTAGGTCGGGCAAAGGTCCAGTCCCTTTTTCTTAAGAAGAAGCCCGTGAAGGAGCGTATCGTTGCTCTTTGTGACCATGGTCCTCTCAACTTCCACGTCAGTGATGCCATGGTCTCTCAAAGCCGACTCCACATATATGGGCAGACTGTCAAAAAATTCATTTATGTTCATCGGTTCTCTCCTAATCTCCATATTTACCGTAACTGTTCAGATATTCAGTGTATCCCGCTGCTGTGTTCAGGCTGGCTATATCTATGTCCTTCTTTCCGGCCACGTCTGAAGCGGTCCTTGCGATCTTAAGAAGCTTATAATATCTTCTCGGGCTCAGGCTGAATTTTCTGTATATCTTTTCAAGAAAGGCTCTCTCTTCCCTTCCGATGGGACAAAACTCTCTCACCTGATTTTCGTTCATGAGAGCGTTTCTTTTGATACCCGTTCCACGAAAACGCCGGTCCTGTGCATCTAAGGCTCTCATGACCTTCTCCTTCATAGCCCGGCTGTCATCGGACTGAGCCTCAGACAGATCGTCATAGTGCACTCTCTGTATGGAAACGGCCATATCTATCCTGTCCGCCAAGGGACCTGATAACTTTGACCTATACGCCTCAAGCTCATATGGGGTGCATCTGCACTCCTTCTCCGAATCGCCGAAATATCCGCACTTGCAGGGATTGCTGGCAGCTATGAATATCACATCCGCGGGATACACGTATTTCATGCCCCTTCTTATCATTACGATGCTTTTTTCCTCCAGGGGCTTTCTGAGAGCCTCTAACTTGTTTCGGTCGAACTCAAGAAATTCGTCCATAAAAAATACCCCGTTGTGGGCCATGGATATCTCCCCGGGAAGAGGCTCTCCTCCCCCTCCCAGTATGTTCACTCCGGTCATGGCCGGAGTGATCCTTACGAAGGGTCTTTCCCTGATCAGTGGAGTCCCGTCCTTCAATCCGCCTCTTATGGAGTAGATCATGGAGGTCTCCAACTGTTCATCAGGGCTCATGGGAGGAAGGATGGTGGGTATCCTCTCCGCAAGCATGGTCTTCCCTGATCCGGGCGGCCCTATCATGATCAGTCCATGACCTCCTGATACTGCGGTAACTATGGCATCCTTCGCGGCCCATAGTCCCTTAACATCGCTGTAGTCAAGCAAGTATTCCGGACTGTCACGATCTCCGCTGTACCTGTAGTAACAGGGCTCTCTGGAATTCACACTTGCCACGACCTCTTTCAGGTCTTCTGCCGATACCACTTCCTTACCGGTGCCTCTCAGGCACAGTGCGGCCTCTTCGGCATTGCCCTTAGGAACGAATACTTCACGAACATCTTCGCTGAGCCCTCGAAGCATGGGCAGGATCCCTCTCACCGGAATGAGTTTTCCCTCAAGAGACAATTCACCCATGAAAGCCTTACCTTTAAGCTTTCCTTTCCCGATAGTTCCTGTCACAGCCAGTATTCCCATGGCTATGGGAAGATCGAAGTGACTGCCTTTTTTTCTGATCCATGCGGGATAAAGATTGACCGTCACCCTGCCTTTTGGATAATCGTAACCTCCGTTGACCACGGCAGCCCGGACTCTGTCACCGGCCTCCTTTACAGCCGCATCCCCCAGGCCCACCACGTGGAAGGCCGGAAGTCCTCTCTGGGAATCCACCTCACAGGTCACTTCTATAGCCTCCATGCCTATGAATGAGGCAGTCTTAACTATCTCAAGCATGGCTGCCTCCCTAAAAACAGGCTTCCAGGTGGTCGATGCTGATCTCGATCACATGGAATTCGCAGTACTCGTAAGGGATCCAGGTACTCATAAGAAATATCTCCGCACATCTTCTGATCTTTTCCTGTTTCCTTTGATCCACCGCTTCCCGGCCCTTTCCCTGGCTGTCCGATAACCTGGTCTTGACCTCGCAAAAAATCAGCGTCTCTCCCCTTTTGGCAATTATGTCTATTTCCCCAATACGGGTCACATAGTTTCTGGCTATGATGTCATAACCCTTCTCCATGAGTACGACAGAAGCCATGTCTTCTCCTTTTATTCCCAGTGCTTTTGTGTTCATGTGTATTCTCCGGTTTTAAGCATAACAAAAGACCCGATGATATCACCGGGTCTTCCGATAAAGATTCCTTTATTATTTACTCTTCGACTTCCTCAGCCTTCTCTTCCTGAACAGTTTCCTCTACTGCAGGTTCTTCGACTTCGGGAGTTTCTTCCTCAGCGACCTCTTCGTCCAGTTCCTCTTCGGGCTCTGTGGTCTGCTTGATGGAAAGGCTGATTCTCTTTCTCTCGGGATCGATGTCAAGGATCTTAGCCTTAACAGTCTCACCAAGCTGAAGCTCTTCAGCGATGTCCTTAACTCTCTTGTGAGCAACTTCGGAGATGTGAACAAGTCCGTCAAGTCCGGGTTCGAGTTCTACGAATGCGCCGTATTCCTTGATCTGGACTACTTTTCCTTCGACTTCCTGTCCAACCTGATACTTGTCATAGATGACTGTCCAGGGCTCCGGTGTGCACTGCTTGAGGCCAAGAGAGATCTTGCCCTTCTCGCGGTTCATGCCAAGGATCTTGACTCTGATGGTGTCGCCAATGGAAAGGACTTCCTGAGGATGCTTAAGCTTGCCCCAGGAGATCTCAGAGATGTGGAGAAGTCCGTCGATTCCGCCCAGATCTACGAATGCACCGTAGTCTGTGAATCTCATGACCTTACCCTCAACGATGTCTCCCTCTGAAAGTGTGTTCCAGATGGCGTCAAGTCTCTGCTGCTTCTCTTCCTGTGCGATGACCTTGTGGGAGAAGACTGCTCTGTTTCTTCTCTGATCGATCCTGGTGACCTTTACGTCAAATTCCTGTCCGATGAACTCTTCAGCGTCCTCTACATACTTGTCGGAAAGCTGAGAAAGAGGAATGAATCCACTTACTTCCTTGTATGTAGCAATCACGCCGCCATTGACCTTGCGCACTACCTTTACGTTAAGAACTGTCTTGTTCTCGAATGCTTCAACGATCTCGTTCCAGTTTGCATTCTGCTCAAGTCTCTTCTTAGAAAGTGTGATGACGCCTTCTCCGTCATCTGTCTTGATCACTTTGGCCTGTATCTCGTCGCCGACCTTGAATAAGTCTGTTAACTTCTGATCTCCTTCCAAAGTTACTTCTTCTTTTGGGATCAAGCCGTCTTTCTTGTATCCCATGTCAACGATGATGCCCTTTTCAGTAACCTGGTGAACAGTTCCGTTAACAACTTCATGGAGTCTGGGAAGACGCATTTGAGCGTTCAGGTCGTAATGTTCCTCCGCCAGGAGTTCCTCCATTGATTTTTCATTTTCGTTATTCATGGTCGAAATAACCTCCTTAATTAGCCTCTGCGGAGTAGACGCACCCGCAGTTACACCTATTTTATTACACTTTTTTATTTCTTGCAACGGTAAATCTGCGATTTTTTCAATGAGGAAAACATTTTTTGAAACATTTTTTGCGATGCTGAATAGTTTTTGTGTATTGGAGCTTGATCTGTCGCCGATAACAAGTACCATGTCACATTTTTCAGCCAGTTCTGAAGTGCTTTCCTGACGCAGTGTGGTGGCATTGCAGATGGTGTTTTCGACCTTGAATCTTTTGTTGTTTTCTGTGAATGCTCTCGAGACATCATCAAGGACATCCTTGATGATCGTTGTCTGACAAACTACGAAAAGATCGTCATCCTGTACTTCCAGAGCCTCTTCATAAGAGTTTACTATGATGGACTTCCTGCACCATCCGCCGGTGCCCTTTACCTCAGCGTGATCTCTGTCTCCTACGATGACCACGTTCCATCCTTCGTTCTCCGCCTCACGTACAAGCTTGTGGATCCTTTCCACGAAGGGACAGGTGGCATCGATCAACTTGATGCCTCTCTTTTCCGCATCCTTATAGAACTCCTCACCCTCTCCGTGAGATCTGACGATGACCGTGTCACCGGTGCCGGCTTCATCAAGGGAGTGGATTATCCGGCCTCCTCTTTGAACTATGTCATCTGTCACCGCTCTGTTATGGATAAGGGAGCCGCAGATAAGGACTTTACCCTTCTCATCAAGAACAGCTTCTGTCTTGTCTATGGCACGTTTCACACCGAAGCAGAAACCTGCATTTTTTGCGATCATTATGTCTTTCATGCCCACGATTATATTCCATGAGCCCTTAATTTTCAAGAGCCGGCTTCTCTTTTCATATCATCTAAAAGGGCAAGAAGACCGTAGATGCTGTAATTCCTTTTCAGGTATTCCTGCCTGAATATTTCCAGGTAATCTGCACCCTTCTCATCCGTTGTGACCTTCAGCCTTTCCATAAGTGAAGCCACATTTTCCTTTTCTGAGGTCTTACCGTGGAAGGGAATGATCAAGAATCGTATTTCTCCGGTCTCCTCCTCCAGAAATATGACCTTTTCATTCAGCACTATGTCCTCGGGAAAGATCAGGATATCCTTTAATTTATCAAGTCTTTCCATGATCCTTCCCGTAATGGTGAGCACCTCCCGGGCATCAAACATAATGGTCCCGATCTCGCGCTGACCCTTAAGGTCATATATTCCAAGAAGTCCCTCCTCCGTACGTATGGTGGATACCGGGACCACGGCCTCCGAAGAGCCGGACACAATGGCCCCGATGACCGAACTGTGAAAGCGGCTCATGTCCGCCATTCTTCTGTTATCCATCACCCCCTCCACATACCAGACAGGGACTGTATCCCTTGAGTTCCGCATCCTTAAGCTGCATTACAAGTTTCACCTCCTCACCCTCATACTCCTGAACCACATATCTGCAGTTCTTTACATGGTATCTGTATCCGTACTTAGGGAAGATCACCACCTCAACGGACCTTCCGGAGCCCATGAATTCTTCTTCAGGAAGTGGCCCTGTGGTCTCTGTCTTTCCGGTCCTCGCCCTGGACAGCACCTTCATTCTGAACACTATCCTCCCATCTATTCCAATGGGATCCGTCACGTCCATTTTTGTCTGAGTGTCCATGAGTATCAGATCATCGATCCCCTTTTCAGAAAACATATACCTGAAATGTTTAAGATCGTAAGACTCATCCCGGATATTGGTAAGTATGAGGGGTGCTGTCTCGTCCAGCTTACATGACTTCTCACTGGCAACGAAAACTATGTTTTCACATCTGGATATGATAAGTATGACAAGCGCGATGGAGACGAAGCAGATGATAAAAACCGGAAGAGCCATGGCAGCTTCCAGTATATAACTTCCCTTTTTATTTGCCCTGATAACTGTTTTTAAATCCATAGTCAACACCATTGACCGTCATGATATACTCAACCCCTGTATAATAGTCTGAAAATAGGAAACTCCCACAGTAGGTGTATTTCATATTGATCTGAATGAGATCCATCATCCTCAAAAGGCGGGTCCTTTCGGGCATTGCGATGAGCAGCGTCGTGAGATGATCCTTGTAATCCTGTCCTTCGACGCACTGAGGTCTTACATAATTCTTTTCCGGCTGATCAGTGTCTAACTCCTGATCTTCCGCATTTCCCTCCTCCACAGCTAAGGCGTTTTCGATGCTGAGAGCCCAGTTGGCATCTCCTTTTATCAACGGGACTCTCTCTCCATCGTAAAGGAGGGCCAGGTCATTCCTGGCTTCAAGAAGTGCCCAGGTCTCAAGTATCAAGGCCTGAGTCAGAACCGCCTCCGGTCCGGGAGTTATCAGTTCTGCGGCTTCCAGAGCCAGGTCCCTTTTTTCAGAGCAGGAATAGAGATACACAAGATTCAGCCCGTTTCTTTCCAACAACAACCTTCTGTAAACGGCTCTTCTTGCCTTCTCGTCATCCGGCTTTCCTGAGATTATGTATTCCACCTCATTATTAAAAAATGTTTTTCCAAGATCTCTATCGTCCACATGATCCTTGAAGACAAGGAAAATATAAGGGATCTCAAGTATGCTGTTCAGCCCGTCTGCCCCAATTGACCCTCCTTTATAAGAATGTGACGGCAAAGCGTCCAGTATCCAGTCTGCGGATATATACCTATGCGAGGCCCCTTCCATCTCATCTTCCTCATAAGGGGTCTCCCTCAAAGGTCTCCACAGTTTTTTCATGCAGTCTCCTGCCTGTCTCCTGAAGTTTTCCGGGTCTGAGAGTTCATAACCATCAAGCTCACACCTGATCGAAGATACATCGATGTATTTTTTATCCCCAAAGGAATAACCGGAGTACAGGGAGAGTTTATCCTTGACCAGAATCTCATTTGCAAAAAACCCGTACAAGCCGTATCTGTCCCTTAGTTCAGTGTCATACTCGGCGGTTATGCTTCCTGCCCACACATTTCCCAGGCTCTTTACCGCAGAATCCACCGCCACCTTATGGGAGGCATTTATCACAGCTCCTGCCAGTATCAGCATTCCCGAAAGAAACATTGCAAGATAGACTACATATGAGCCTCTTTTATCAGATCTCCATCGTCTCATAAGTCCTCGCTCTGTACGCATCGTGTTCCGTCACCTGATCCGTGAGGGCCGTATAGAACGTCATCATCAGCCCAATGAGACTGACCATGATCAGGATAGTCATGGGAACCGTCAGCGCAGCTTCAACGATCTTCATCAGAACCTCGCTTTATTGAGCGAAGAAAACGTATCGTTCACGAAGTCCGTGATCTGAGATTTGAAGATGAGTCCAAGGGCCACAGCTATAGCCACAAGTATGGCCACCTGGACCATCTCCATCCCCCTCTTGTTGAATAACCTTTTCATTTCCAATACCTCCTTTTCTATGTAATCTGCATGATCGCAGGGGCTGATGTCATAAGTATCAGCGAGATGAGCATGATGCCCAGCGGAAAACTCATCTTCGTCTCGGCTATGCGCATCCTTTCCAGGCACAATCTTTTTCTCTCCTGCCACAGGCCCTCAGATAACTCCGAAAGTCTGTCCCAGATCTCAGTGCCGCGGTTTCTGTTTTCATACAAAAAATTCCCTGCCTTCTTCAGTTCTTTCACATCCGTCCTGCAGGAAAAATCATAAAACAGCGCTATAACATCATCGCCGGTCCTTCTTGAGTTCAAAGCTATATCCAGGACTCTTCCCCTGAAGAATCCTCTGTCCCTCGCAGGCACGGTCTCATACTCTTTCGCCACCTTCATGAAAGCGTCTCTTAAGATCAGCCCCGAGTCCATCAAAAGCAGCACCTGATCCAAAAACCCCGGAAGCTCCATGACTATATCCTGTTTTTCCCTCTGTCGCCTCTCTTTTTCTTTCTTTTTACTGCCGGCCTCAAAAATCAACTCTGTTTATCCTTTCTGTCATGAAGATCGCGACCCCCGAAAGGGACAGCGATATCAAGGCTGCAATGGCACCTGTAGCAGTTGAGTACATAGGCTCCATATAGCCCGGCGCAAACACTCTCATGGCCAGCACCAGCGCCACCGGGGCGACACCCACTATTCTTCCCTCCGAAAGCTTTGCAGCCATCATCGATTTTAATTCCCTGTCCATATCTATCCTGTCAGCGATCACTCCTGTGGCACGGGCTATGGCTCTTCCCATGTCCGCACCTGTGGACTTGCTGCTTTCATAGACATTTACGAAATCCCTTATATCTCTCAATCCCGACCGCTCAGCAAAATCCCTGAGAACCGTTACATCAGTCTCGTTGGCATCCTCCATTCCCCTTATCATCCTTTTGACCTCCAGAACTATGCGGTCCTTTTCTCCGTAGGTGTTGCCCCAGAAATCCAATGACTCCTTAAGAGCCTGTCTCATGTTCCTCCCCACCGAAAACGAGGCAGCCAGAGAATAGAGCAGGTCCTTGAACTGTATGAGCAGTTCCCTTTTGGCCTTTTCATCCTCCATCCTTCTGAAATATGGATAAAGAAGGAGCAAAAGGACCGTAAGAGCCGCACCTGCGATCAAGCTGTCAAAATACAGTTTCCCCAGGAACAATCCAACTGCCGGTGCCCCGGCGAAGAATTTCCACATGCCTCGAACTCCTTTCCTCTGCCTTTCTCAGGTCCTTCATTCCTCTACCATTCAGCATCAGGTTGTTTAAGGCGAATTCTCCATTTTCATAGCCAAGTAATTCCTTCATCTCCACTATGCGCCTCTTTCCGTATCTGTCACGCTCCAGATGGATCAAAACATCCACCCCTTCTGCTATCTGAGCCCTGATGGCGTCCACGTTAAGGGGCACAGACATTAGATACATGGACTCCAGTCTTTTGAGCATACCTTCCGTAGAATTACCGTGTCCCGTGGACATGGAGCCTGAGTGGCCGGTGTTCATCGCTTGAAGCATATCCACCACCTCTCCTCCTCTGACCTCTCCCACTATGATCCTGTCCGGGCGCATCCTTAAACTGGTCTTGATCAGATCAGCCATGGTAACAAGACCTTTCCCCCGGGAGTTTGCGTTCCTGCACTCCATGTGAACGATGTTTTCGATGTGACTGAGTTTCAGTTCCATGGAATCTTCGATCACGATCACCCTCTCCTCTTTCGGGATATAGTCCGAAAGAGCATTCAGGAGGGTGGTCTTGCCTGATGACGTGCCTCCGGATATAAAGAGATTGTAGCCGGATTCCACCAGAGCCCTCAGAAATTCTGCCTGCCTGTCTGTAACTGTCCCGTTTCCCACAAGATCATCCATGGTGATGTACTTTCCCGAGAATTTCCTTATGGTGAGGATGGGGCCGTTCAGAGCAATATTTTTGTATACCCCGTTCACTCGGGAACCATCCTCCAGCCTCGCATCCACTATGGGATTCAGTTCATTGATCTCTCTGTGGACACTTCCTGCTATGTTTCTCATGACCTCCTCCAGATCTTCCGTGGTATTGAAACTCAGTCCATACCTTTCGATCCGGCCGTTCTTCTCGTAAAAGATACTGTCCTTGCCGTTGACCATTATCTCGGTCACATCCTCGTCCTCCGCAAGAGGATCCAGTATCCCCAGCTTTCCCCTGGTCATAAGATAGGTGCTCTGGATAAGCTCATCCAGTTCCTCCCATCCAAGCTCCCGGGCTTCGTCTTTTCGAAAGACAGTTTCAATTATGACAGACTTAGGATCATCGTGATCCTCCATCATGGCCTTCCTTGCTTCCTCCAGGACTGCTTTTTTCAGGTCTTCCGTAACCATAGCTGTCAATGACCTCCCTGAACACTTTCCTCACTGCCAGGGCAAAGTCCCCCGACATATCGATCTTCACTCTACCGCCTTCAGAAATAAAGGACTCCGGGTCCTCAGGTACCATTGAACCCTTGTTAGAGATCCTGAGGTCTGACTCCGGGTCCCGTGGCGGGTTCCTTTTATCCCATTCGTTGACCACCTCTATCCTGGCCGACCCTTCTATGGGTATGGATCTGCCGGAGATCACTCCGAATCTGCAGTCTGAAGCCTCCAGGATCCCAAGGAGCTCATCTTTGGATGGATCTTTCACCGTGATAACTTCCGGGCCGTACCTGTCCTTTGATATATAGCGGCTGAGATCCGTTTCAGATCCCGTCCTGATCTTGTACATAAGCTCCCTGGAGCTCGGCTTTCCTTCGCTTCCCGCTTCCAGATAATCCAGGGGGCCCCAGGAATCAGTATCGATGAACAGCACCTTCTCATTTAGTTTGCCGGCAATGTGCCTTGCAAAGGTAAAGGCCACTGCCGTGAGCCCGCTTCCTCCCGTACCGGATGTAAAAAGAAAAAGGCCTCTGGGGCCTTTATTTGATCTCTGGAGCCTTTTTCCCGTTCTTTTGAAGTACTCGTCTTCCATTCTGTCCAAAGCCTCTGAAACAGGAAAAATATCCTTCAGGTCACGATCCTTTATAACGAAGTCGTACTCACCTTTTACCTTGGAGCACACCTCCGTCTGGATCCCCGGCGAAAGTTCCGAAAACCTTTTCGCCAGCCTTAAGCCCAGTTCCTCCTCTGTCAAGCATATCTTGATCTTCATGGCATATGACAAAACGCGGACCTTACGCCCGCGTTTCTCTCCTTTAGTCTTTAACTTGATATCATCATATCACGTCAAAACATCCTTTTCAGCCCATTTTTAAAAATAGATTGCATTTTTTGAAGAACAAATTAAATGATCCTGAGGTTCACTGCCACCCTGAATATCAGCCTCTGCTGATACTTCTTCCAGGTGTTTATGGAGTGTCCCAGATCGTATGGCACATCGTACACAAGCTTGTCCTCTATGCCATCTCGGTATTCGAAGGGGATGGTCTGGAAGGCGTCCTCTATGGCTTTTATCCTGGCCTGGGTAGAGGCTATCTCCACCGCCTTATCCGCCATTCTGTCTGAAACATATCCGCTCTGTCCCACTATATCGTTGGGGTCTCTTCCCTTGATATCGTAGGCCTCAGACCTGAGATATTCCAGTTTCTTTCTCAGTCTGTCCAGGTCTTTGATGGCATACAAAGCCTGACGGTAAACTGTCTGCGGAAGCACAAAGTTCCTGTCCTTAAGCTGCTGAAAATCATTCATAATCTCTCCCTTTCTCCGATCACTCGATTCTAAGCAAAGCAATATTCAATTACCGTAATTTTATTCCTCTTGAGCATATTGCTCCATTGCCAATTTGGCAAGTATGCCTCCCTCGTGTTGCCATTTTTTGCGTCGCTGTTTACAGCAACAAAAAACTGCAGGTGTTTTTGCCTGCAGTTCCGTAACTATGTCATGACGCTCAGTCTCTCAGAAGAGCATGTATCCTCTCGTTCAGCATGTCCAGAGCAACCTTGTTGAAGCCTCCTTCTGGTACGATTATGTCGGCGTACCTCTTGGAGGGCTCCACGAACTCATCGTGCATGGGCTTAACTGTGGTCAGATACTGCTGGACTATGTTGTCCAGAGTTCTTCCTCTCTCGTTCACATCCCTCAAGATCCTTCTGATTATCCTGACATCGGCATCGGTATCGATGTATACCTTTATGTCGCACAGATCTCTCAGCTCCTTGTTTTCGAAGATCAGGATCCCTTCTACGACTATTACTCTGGCGGGCTCCACCCTCACCGTCTCATCCACTCTGTTATGAATGGTGAAATCATATACGGGTCTTTCGATGGGATTGCCCTTGGCCAGCTCTTTGATGTGCTGAATCATGATATCCGTATCGAAGGCGTTGGGATGGTCATAGTTGATCTTCTTGCGCTCCTCGAAGGTTATATCATTATGCTGCTTATAATAGAAATCGTGACTAAGGATAGATATCTCGTCGTTGAACTCTTCCTTGATCTTTCTGATCATTGTGCTCTTGCCGCAGCCGGTGCCGCCGGCTATGCCGATGATGATAGCGTCCTTCATAATTATCTCCCCTTACTCTTTGGTTACAACTGATCCCAGATTCATTGAAGCCTTCTCCAGCTCCAGGATGATATTGTTGATCTCCTTCATCCTTTCGGGAGTGATCTTATCAGAGTTTACGGCGGAATCCGTCTGAGCAAGGATGTTCTGAACTCCTGCTTCGATGGTCTTGATCCTCTCTCTGATGGCCTCAAGGCCTTCCTTGTCTACGATGGCTTCCTTGATTACCTCGTCTGTGGAGACCAGTTCTCCGTTCTCCAGTTCGAATTCGCAGTTGTTGAAGATAGGCGTTGTGGAGAGTCCCAGTTCCTCCTGGACCTTCTTGGCAAAGTCGATCTTGGACTGTTCCTCACCGTGGACCAGGAAGATCTTCTTGGGGATCTTCTGGAATCCGCTGAGCCAATCCAGAAGTCCAGCCTGGTCTGCGTGGCCTGAGAATCCTTCCAGATTGTGGATCTCAGCCTTCACAAGAACGGTCTCACCGAAGAGCTTGACTTCGGTGGCTCCGTCGATTATTGCTCGTCCCAGAGTTCCTTCTGCCTGATATCCCACGAAAACTATGCTGTTCTTGGGGTCCCAGAGGTTATGCTTCAGATGGTGTCTGATTCGGCCGGCTTCGCACATTCCGGAAGCACTGATTATGATCTTCGGAGTCTTGTCTGTATTTAGAGCCTGTGACTCTTCAGTGCTCCTGGTGAACTTCAGGTTCTTGAAGTCCAGAGGATTGTCGCCGGAAAGTATGTACTCCTTGGTCTCGTCGTCAAACACCTGAGCATTCTTTCTGAAGACTTCAGTGGCTGTAGTAGCCATGGGGCTGTCCACGTAAACGTTGATCTTGTCCAGTATCTCGGAATACTCCGGATGATGCTCATAGAACATGTTGAACTCGTAGATGAGCTCCTGGGTACGACCTACCGCAAAGGCGGGAATGATCACGCTTCCGCCGCGCTTCACCGTATCAAGAGTTATTTCTATAAGTCTGTCTATCGAAGTCGAGTTTTCCGGGTGAAGCCTGTTGCCGTAGGTGGATTCCATAATCAGGTAATCAGCCTTCTTGATCTTTTTGGGGTCCCTGAGTATCGGTCTGTCCTTTACGCCCAGGTCACCGGAGAAGACGATCTTGGAAGTGCTGTCTCCCTCTGTTACCCAGATCTCCGTGATGGCGGAACCCAGAATGTGTCCCGCATCGTTGAAGACGATCTTCATCTCGTCATTGATCTCCACCAGCTGATCGTAGAGTATGGGTCTTACGTGCTTAAGAGCTTCCTCCGCATCCTTTATGGTGTACAGTGGCTCCACTGCCGGCTTGGCTGTACGGGCATTCTTCTTGGTCTGCCACTCTGCATCCTTTTCATGGATGTAGGCTGAGTCCAGAAGCATTACGCTCAAAAGATCCGCCGTAGCATCTGTGCAGTAGATCTCGCCCTTGAATCCTCTCTTTACGAGGAGCGGAAGCCTGCCGCAATGATCGATGTGTGCATGGCTCAATACCACACATTCCACCGCTTTGGGATCAAAGGGGAAGTCCTCATAGTTGAGGGCGTCCATTTCCTTGTTTCCCTGGAACTGGCCGCAATCCAGAAGTACCATGTGTCTATCTGTGGATATGAGATGGCACGATCCAGTCACCCCAATGGTGGCTCCGCAAAACTTGATCTTCATTAAACATCCTCCAAAATACTTATCTATAGCTCCAAAGCGAACTCTGACCTGTTGAAACGGCAACAGCTCCGGAACTGAGTGCCTGATCCACTTCCTCGGTCTTGTTGATGAGACCTCCGGCGATCACCGGTGTATCAACTTCAGAAGCGAATCTCTTTATGGTCTTTTCGATGACGCCGGGCATGATCTCAACAAAGTCCGGCTTCCCTATCTTAATGGAATCGATGGCGGTGTCAACTGAATGTGTATCCACGATGAAGAATCTCTGTACGGTCAAAAGACCTACATCCTTACCGTGACGTATCATCCCTGTCCTCGTGGAGAGCATTCCGTCGCATCCAAGTTTTCTCAAATACTGGAGACCCGCCTTATCCTTTCCTATTCCCTCCATGAAATCCGTATGGATGAAAACAGTCTTGCCGTAATCATGGGCGAGTCTGATCTGTTCATCGGCATTTGTGATGGATGTGTTCTGAAGGAAGATCACCTTCGCATCCGATCTCAGCGCTGCCTTAAATTCATCATCTGTCCTGACTGACGCTACTACTTTTTTTAAATCAAAAATCATCTTGCCTGCTACCTCCTAAAAAAAGTAATGTCTTTGCTAAAAAGTCCTACATGCCGTCTCCGTGAAAGTCAGTGCCGGAAGAAATGTGCAGGTGATATTTTCCTGCCAGCTGTATAAATCTGAATTTCTCTTCTTCCGTATTGATGGGATATATGCACTCCATGCCTTTCAGGCCCAATTTTTTCAGTGCGACGATTATCCCTTCCAATTCCTCGAAAAACTCCTCGCTTCCTCTTTCGCCCCTTATTTCTCTGATCTTCGCCGGGTGAGCAAGAAAGGCTGTGCCTCCTGCCTCACTTATCAATCTGATCGCCTCCCGGGAGGAGAGCTTCTCCTTCCTGATGCTTCTGATCTCAGGGCGCTCGAACACCTTCTCAGTGAAAGCCTCCCTGGGCTCACTCAAAAGACCTTTCCTGACAAGCTCCCTTGCGATATCCGGTTTTCCTACATACCCTCCTTTAGACCTTTCCTCCATCTCTTCCAGATCGAGACCGAATCCCATTTGGTTCAGGGCTTCGAAAAGCCTCTCATTCCTCTCGTGCCGGACCTCCTTGAGACGTGAGCAGACTGAATTGAGTTCTTCGTTATCGGGATCGAAACCGTAGCCCAAAATATGGAGCTCGTATTCCACTCCCTCATGTTCCAGTTTGGTGTCGAACTCTATTCCTGCAACTCCGCGTATACCAAGGCCCTCGCAGCTTTCGAGAAACTCTTTTACGCCCTCTATACCGTCATGATCCGTAAGGGATATGACGTCATACTCCTCGTCACAGAACTTTTTTGCAAGTTCAGCAGGACTTAAGACGCCATCGGAATAATATGAATGCATGTGATAATTGCATTTATATGTGTCCATGTCTACTTAAGCTCCGCTATTCCAACAAACGGAAGATTACGGAATCTCTGTTCGTAATCCAGTCCGTAGCCTATGACGAACATGTCATCGATGACGAATCCATTGTACTTGGGTTCGATATCGACCTTGCGTCTGGAAGGTTTGCTGAGCATGGAGCAGATCTCAACAGACTTTGCGCCCTTGCCTCTGAAATAGCCCAGAAGCTTGGAAAGGGTCGTGCCTGTATCCACTATATCCTCCACTATGATGACGTTCTTTCCGGTCACATCTCCCTCGATGTCTTTCTTGATGGTCACCACGCCGGTGGAATCCGTTCCGCTGTAGCTGGAAGCCACGATGAAATCGATCTCTGTCTCGAGATTGATGTTCTTCATGACATCTGCCATCCAAACGAGGGCTCCCCTTAAGGTCACCACCAGATATACCGGTTCCCCCTTATAGTCCTCGTTGATCTGTTCAGCTACTTCTTTTGCTCTCTTTCTAATCTCTTCTTCAGAGAAAAGAACTCTTCCGACTGTTACGTCCATTGCCCGCTCTCCTCATCCTCATTATTATCTTCTTTGACGTCGAATGTGACGTCTTCAACAAGATCCTTTCCCTTATAGTTGCGGGAAAGGTCACCTTCCTCGACGTAATCTGCATACTGATCCAAAGTATCGGAGAGATGCCAGATTATGTAGACCCATAGTACAAGATCATCCACAAAGCCCAGCGGGAACAATACCGGAGGTATCAAGTCCACCGGAAGGAACAGATAGATGATTCCGAAGATCAACAGGGCCTTCTTGGTCCAGGGGACCTTCTTGTCCTTAAGCATCTTCGGGATCGCCTTTATTCTCTTTCCAAACTTATAAAGGCCCATTCTTCGATCATTCCTCTCCAAGCACCCTTTCGATCTCCTTGAGAAGCAGGTCTTCACCTGTCCTCTTCAAAGCGGAGACCGGTACCACCGAGTGATGTTCATCAAGCTCCAGGATCCTCTTTATGACAGCGGTGTTCTTATTGAGCTCGGACCTGGAAATCTTGTCCGTTTTCGTGAGCACCACGATCCTGTCCAATTCGTAGTATTTAAGATACTCGAACATCTGCCTGTCCTGGGCGGAAGGTTCATGCCTGCAGTCCACAAGCTGGACCACCGTCCTAAGGTTAGGTCTTGTCTCAAAATATTCCTCCATCATCCTGCCCCAGTCCTTGGTTACGTTCTTCGCCGCTTTGGCATAGCCGTAGCCGGGCAGATCCACTATCCTGAAGGAATCATTTATTCTGTAAAAGTTTATAGTGCGCGTCTTTCCCGGATTGCCTGAAACTCTGGCCAGACTCTTCCTTCCCGTTATCAGGTTCAAAAGAGAGCTCTTCCCCACGTTGGATCTTCCCACGAAGGCGATCTCAGGCACATCCGGTTCCGGATACTGCTGTTTTTTTGCAGCCACGCATTCCAGTTCAGATTTTATTATTCTCATTTCACTTGTCAAAAGCATGCTCCAGAGTCTCTCTGGCATGGGTGAGATAAATGAAATCTATCTGCTTTCTGATGTTTTGCGGTATATCATCCACATCACGTTCATTGTCCTTGGGAAGAAGGATGGTCCTGATGCCTGCTCTGTATGCGGCAAGAACCTTTTCCTTGATGCCTCCCACCGGCAGGACCTTGCCCCTCAGGGTTATCTCACCGGTCATGGCTACATCTTTTCTCACAGGGGTCTCAGTGAGCGCGGACATTACAGACGTAAACATCGTAACTCCTGCAGAGGGGCCGTCCTTTGGAACTGCTCCCTCGGGAACATGTACGTGGATGTCCATGTTCTTGTAGAAGTCCTTCTCTATGCTGTACTCTCCTGCGATGGATCTGATATAGGTTATGGCCGCCTGAGCGGATTCCTGCATGACCTCGCCCAGCTGTCCCGTGAGCTGTATCTTGCCGGTTCCCGGAACTGCCTGGGTCTCGATGGTAAGAGTCTCGCCTCCCACCTGTGTCCATGCCATGCCTGTAACAGTTCCTACTTCTGCCTGACCTTCCGCCAGGTCGAAGTGATATCTCTTCTTACCCAGATATGAACTGAGGTTTCCTGAGGTGATCCTGAAGGATTTGCCCTGCTTCTGGACGATCTTTCTTGCCACCTTTCTTGCCAGGTTGCCGATCTCCCTTTCAAGATTTCTCACACCGGACTCTCTGGTGTAGTAATTGATGAGGTCTCTTAAAGCATTCTCTGACATACTGAAGTTGGCAGGTTTCAGTCCATTGGCCTTGAGCTGCTTCTTGATCAGGAAATTCTCTGCTATCTTGACCTTCTCATCCTCGGTATAACCGGAAAGCTGGATCACTTCCATTCTGTCCAGAAGAGGTCTGGGGATGGTATCCGTGGTATTGGCAGTGGTTATGAACATGACCTTCGAAAGATCGAAGGGTATATCCAGGAAGTGGTCGGTGAAATCCCTGTTCTGTTCGGGGTCCAGCACTTCCAGAAGAGCGTCTGCCGGATCTCCCTTGAAATCCGCGCCTATCTTGTCCACTTCATCGAAAAGGAATACCGGATTGTTCACTCCGCAGTCCTTGATGTTGGTTATGATCCTTCCGGGGATAGCCCCGATGTATGTTCTTCTGTGTCCCCTTATCTCGGCCTCATCTCTCACGCCACCAAGAGACATTCTTGTGAACTCTCTTCCCGTGGCGCGGGCGATGGATCTTGCGATAGATGTCTTGCCGACTCCCGGAGGGCCTACAAGGCAGATGATGGGGCCTTTGATGGCCTTATTCAGGTGTATGACCGCCAGATACTCAAGGATCCTCTCCTTGACCTTCTCCAGGCCATAGTGATCCTCGTTCAAAATATTCTCGGCCTTCTTCAGGTCTGAATTGGTCTTTGAAGACTTGCTCCAGGGAAGTCCGATGATGGTCTCGATGTAATTCCTGATCACCGCCGCATCGGCGGAGTTCTGTCCCATCTTCGTGAACTTGGATATCTCCAGTCTCACCTTTTCCTTATACTTATCCTCAAGATCGATCTTATTCAGAGCCTCCAGCCATCTGGAAGCCTCAGCCTGAGCTTCCTCTCCGAATCCAAGCTCGTCCTGAATAGCCTTCATCTGCTCGTGAAGGAAGTATTCCTTCTGGTTCTTCTTGATGCTGTCCTGGACCTTTTCGTTCAGATCTATCTCAAGTCTTAATATCTCGTTCTCCTGGGCGATTATCCTGTTTAAGACACCCAGTCTCTCCTTCTGATCCAGAGCTTCAAGAACGTTTTGCTTCTCCTCGATTTTAACATTGAGATTGAGGGCTATGGTATCGCAAAAAACTCCCGGATCCTTGATGTTGTTCACCATATCCGGAATATCCTGCTTGATCTCAGCAAGATCCGCATATTCGTCGAAGGAATACTGTGCAAGCCTCATAAGGGCCTGAGTCTCAGGCTCTGCAGGATCAGCCGGAACATCTTTCAGTTCCTCTGTTTCCACCATGAAATACGGGTCCACTGTGATCACAGAAGAGATCTTGGCGCGATAAAGTCCGTCCACCAGAACTCTCACTCCGTCACCCTGGATCTTGAGCATCTGCTTGACTCTCACCACGGTACCGATCTCATAAAAATCCTTTACCTGAGGTATCAGGATGTTTTCGTCCTTCTGAGCGGACAGGAAAAGAAGCTTGTCGCCGGACATGGCTGCCTCCAGCGCTTTCACAGACTTCTCTCTTCCTATGTCAAAATGAAGTATGGTCCCCGGGAAGGCTATGAGCCCTCTCAGAGGGATGCAAGGCATCATATTAATATCTGTCATTACTGTCTTCCTATTATTCTATATTCAGGCGGTCTTGGTCTCGCCGCTTTTGAGAATGATCTCCGGTTCTCCTCCGTCTACGGTGGAGTCCGTGATTATGACCTTCTTGATATCCTTGTTGGAAGGTATCTCGTACATGATGTCGGTCATAAGTTTCTCGGTAATGGATCTGAGACCTCTGGCGCCGGTCTTCCTCTCTGCAGCCTTCTCGGCTATCCTCTCCAGAGCCTTGTTGGTCATCTCCAGTTCAACGCCGTCCATCTTGAACAGTGTCTCATACTGTTTGACCAGCGCATTCTTGGGCTCGGTGAGTATCTTGATGAGAGCCTCCTTTGAAAGAGGATCCAGGGATACTACCACCGGAAGTCTTCCGATAAGTTCGGGGATGAGCCCAAACTTGAGAAGATCTTCGGGCTGAACCTCCTGAAGAACCTTGTTATCTTCCTCTGTCTTGGCTACCTGAGAATTGAAGCCCATGACTTTAGTGTTCATTCTTCTCTGGATTATCTTATCCAGTCCGTCGAAGGCTCCTCCGCAGATGAACAGTATATTGGTGGTATCCACCGGGATAAACTCCTGCTGGGGATGCTTCCTTCCTCCCTGGGGAGGCACGTTGGCCACAGTACCCTCAAGTATCTTGAGGAGGGCCTGCTGCACGCCTTCGCCGGATACGTCCCTTGTAATTGAAACGTTTTCGGATTTGCGGGCGATCTTATCGATCTCGTCCACATAGATTATGCCTCTCTGGGCCTTCTCCACATCCCAGTCGGCGGCCTGGATCAGCCTTAAGAGGATATTCTCCACATCCTCTCCCACGTAGCCCGCCTCTGTGAGCGAGGTGGCATCGGCTATGGCGAAGGGAACGTCCAGCACCTTAGCCAGAGTTTGGGCCAGAAGTGTTTTGCCGGATCCTGTGGGTCCGATCAGAACGATATTGGACTTCTGAAGCTCCACGTCCCCTTCCATATCCAGGTTTCTGATTCTTTTGTAGTGGTTGTAGACTGCCACAGCCAGGGCCTTCTTAGCCTCGTCCTGTTCGATGACGTACTGAGAAAGGGCGGCTGTCATCTCCTCGGGAGTCGGTACCTTGCTGATGGGCTCTGCGCTCTTTAAAGGCTTGTTTAAGGTCTCCTCCTCTTCCAGGATGTCCATGCATGTTTTGATACAGTCATCGCAAATATTCACGTTGGGTCCCATGATGAGCTTTCTCACTTCGCTTCTGGGCCTTCCGCAAAAACTGCAGTGCATCTCTCTCGTGTTGTTGTGATCTCTCTGACTCATGCTTCTCCTCAGTCTACCTTGAAGTTATGACTTCGTCGATCAGTCCGTACTTCACGGCTTCTTCGGCGGTCATAAAGTTATCTCTGTCCGTATCCTTCTCCACCTCTTCTATGGGTCTTCCGGTGTTTTCGGATATCATGGCATTAAGTTTCTCCCTGATCTTAAGGATATGATCTGCCTGTATCCTGATATCCTCTGCCTGGCCCTGTGCTCCCCCTAAGGGCTGGTGGATCATGATCTCGGCGTTGGGAAGAGAATATCTCTTGCCCTTGGTGCCGGCCAGCAGGAGAAATGCTCCCATGCTGGCGGCCATACCGATGGCGATGGTGGATATCTCCGGCTTGATGTATTTCATCGTGTCATAGATCGCAAGCCCGGCGGAGACAGAGCCTCCCGGGCTGTTGATGTACATGCAGATATCCTTGTCCGGATCCTCAGCCTCAAGGAACAGGAGCTGAGCCACAACGGCACTGGAGAGTTCCTCTGTGATCTCTCCGCCGATGAAGATTATCCTGTCCTTAAGGAGTCTGGAATAGATGTCATAGGAGCGTTCGCCCTGCGGGGTCTGCTCCACAACGTATGGTATAAGGTTCATTATTTATCCTCTTCTTTTGCTTCTGCAGTCTTCTCGACCTTTTTGGCCTCGCTGTAGATGAGATCCATAGCCTTCTTGGCCTGGATGTCCTTCTTGAAGTATACGATGCTGTCTTCTCCAAGCATCTTTCTGACTTCTGCAGGGTCGGTGTTGTACTGTTTAGCCATGAATTCAAGTTCAGAATTCAGGTCTTCCTCTGTGCACTTAAGGCCTTCAAGTCTTGCGATATTCTGAAGGATTATTCTGAGCTTCACTGACTTCTCTGCGTCGGGTCTGATCTGGTCTCTCAGCTGCTCCATGTTGGAGTTGGTGTACTTGAAGTACGTGTCAAGATTCAGTCCGGAGTATGCCATCTGCTGTGCGAAGTCATTGATTGATCTGTCCAGTTCGTCATTGACCATCACTGCAGGGATCTCAAACTCGTTTGCGGCCATGACCTTCTCAGCAGCCTCATCCTTCATCTGATTCTCAGCGTTCTTCTCGGCAGCTTCCTGAAGTCTCTTTCTTGTAGCTTCCTTCAGCTCTTCAAGAGTCTCATATTCAGTAGCATCCTTTGCAAGATCATCATCAACGTCGGGAAGCTGTTCTTCTCTTACTTCGTGGATGTGGCAGTGGAATACTGCGTCCTTGCCAGCCAGATTTTCAGCCTGATAATCCTCGGGGAATGTAACGTGAACGTCTCTGTCCTCGTCAGCCTTGACGCCTACCAGTTCTTCCTCGAAGCCGGGGATGAACATTCCTGAACCCAACTTCAGAGTCTGCTTCTCTGCTGTGCCGCCCTGGAACTGCTCGTCTCCTACGAAGCCTGCATAGTCAAAGTAAACTGTATCGCCTGTCTCGGCCTTTCTGTCGACGGATACCATTCTGGCATTTCTCTTCCTGATGTTCTCGATATCCTGGTCAACATCCTTCTCGTCAACTTTGCCTTCCTTCTTCTCTACCTCTACTCCCTTGTAATCCTTGACTTCGATCTCCGGAAATACGGGTACGGTGATGGTAGCGGTGAATCCTTCACCCTTCTTGAGCTGTGTGAATTCAGCTGCGGGGCTGTCTATAACCTCAAGGTCAAGTTCGTCCAGAGCCTTGACATAGTTTTCTCTGAAGAGTTCGTCCAGAGCATCCTCAAAGAATACGCCTTCTCCATAGTGTCTCTCGATGATGGTTCTGGGAGCCTTACCTTTTCTGAATCCGTCGATAGTGAACTGATCTTTGTTCTTCTTGTACGCTTCTATCTGAGCATTTTCGAATTCCTCAGCTGAGAACTCCATCGAAAACTTAACCTTGTTGTCTTCTCTAGAAATAAAATTTGTTTTCATAGTGATCTTAATTCCTCCTGATGATCGCTTTAAGGGCAAATTTAGCCATTATTTGGGGTCTATTATATCTCAAAGAACTTGTAAAGTAAAGCGACCAGCCCGGGAATTAATCAATTTTCACCAAAAAATCATAAAGAGCAATGACTTTTTGGGTCATTGCTCCTGATTTCAGTTGATTATTCGTTTAAAAGTTTGATTCCCCTGGCATATTTGCTCTTTAATCCGGGACTTAAGCCGTACTTCAGGGCAATTTCTTCACTGAACTCAGTAAGTTCCGCCTCAGATCCCTCCTTAAGTTCGATCTCCACCTCAGAGATGGGTTCTTGTTTGCCTCCGGCAGATATGAAACCATTATCATAGGACACCGTAGCCGATCCTCCGTTATTACCTACCGGAACATCCAGCTCCCGTCTGGTGAACTTCATATCCATAACAGGAACCAGCTTCTTCAGGGGAAGCATGACTCCCATAAGATCTGAGTACTGCCCTCCTACGGCCTTGTCCATCTCTTTGTATACGGGGATATCCTCCAGCACATCGATACCGGGCTTATCCTTGAAATCTGCGGGGACCGGGATGTTTTCCTCCTGTCTCCTGTAAAGTCCCTTTGTAGCCTTGTCGGAGCCCTTGCCGTATTTAACGGTAAGTACCGTCTGGTCGCCCTCAGTCCTGATCCTGTAGACAACGTGTATGTCCCTGAGAGCCCTGTCCTCAGTGTCGTAATAAACCGCATCCATGGGCAGGATCCTCACCTCGGACCCGTATTTTTTGCTGAGGTCACTGATGAGTTCTGACCCCTGGTCCACGGTGGCCTGGTATTTGAATTCTATCTCCAATCCTATTCCTCCTTGTCCGAGGTGTTCTTTTTGACCACCTCCAGGATCTCTGAATACTTCCCAATCACATAGGAATAATTCTTTCTCACATGAGGCAGTTTGCAGCCGGAGCAATCCTTGAATCCGCCCTCGGTGTATTTGAAATTGCCTCCGCATCTGTCGCCCAGTGCGTACAGCGGGCAGTAACAAAACAGACAGTTGAAGTCCTCCGGATGCTCAGTCTTGTGGCAGGGGAAGAATTCACAGTCCTTATGCTGGAAAAACTTGTAATTCTCAGTTGTTATAGTCCTCTCGCTCATTTTGCCGCCTCCTTAATTAAAATATATCAGACCGGGATGAATTTATCAACCCGCTACACCTTCCTACAAAAAAGACCCTTTCACGGTTTCCTGAAGGGCCAAGGGGGGATGGATCGCGGAAGGGAGACCCCTCTCCCCTCCGCGGGATGAAAAGCGTTTCGCAAAAAAATATGCTGCGGCATCAACTTCCGCAGCCCGTTTTCGCTGTTTAGGAGAAATATTATGATCCATCCGTGTTTCACCGACACAGTCTGATCTCTCATCCATGCATGTCTCCTGGCTAAGACTCTCAAACCCGGACGCCTTCTCAAGGTTTACCTCAATGGCATGTAGTCCAGGCAACGTCATCACAGTGGCGGGACCGCCCGGGATTCGCACCCGGTTCCATTTTCACCGCAATAAGCACTCTTGCGGAACATGGATGATATCTACTTGTCATCTTGAATATATCACCTGCAGAATACAAAATCAACCCCCGACATATAAAAATCGGGGGGGTGTAAGCATCATTTTCCGTCCACCGCTCTTATATGGTCTGCCCCGGCCTCAAAGTGGTACTTTACTATGCCTAGATCGATCTTGCTGAGTACTCCTCCCTTATCGTTGAACTCCACCTCGCCCTTCTCGTCCAGCCTTATCTCGAACTTCTGCTGGTTGATGGCCGTAGGTGCAAGAAGTGCCATCTCAACTCCGAACCTGAACCACTCCGGTGCGCTCTCTATCTCAGGCGCAACCTGTTCCGGCGTCTTGGACTTGTGAGCTGAGCCCTGGTTCCTGCCATATCCTATGGCTATGACTATCGAGAGGCGCTCTCCATCAGCTATGTCGCAGGGAACATTGCTCTTACTGTAGGTCCCGGCCCAGCAGGTGTTGAGGCCCAGATCCTGCGCAAGGAGAACCACCTGTTCTCCGTAATATCCTATGCGCTCGTCCAGGGTATCATCGTCGCGCCCCACGCAGGCTATGACGCTGGGCGCACTTCCAAGGCCCATGGCCCTGCTCATGAGTCTGTTGAAGGTCTTCCCTGCATCCTCCAGAAGCTGCAGATGAAGGTCTCCCTTGCTGTTCACCTCTTCGATCTTAGCCTTGAGAGCCCGGATCTTGTCCTGCTCTATTTTTTTATCCAGGTAATTTCTTACCGAGTGTCTTTCACGGATAGCCTGTATCACGTCCATCCTAATTTCCTCCTTAGTATATTTCGATTCAAAGTCTGAATTCTTTCATGTCATCCAGTCTCACAAGCACCGGCTCTCTTCCGAATCCGGCACCCATATCTATGTCCATCCAGGTCTCTGTCCTGACTATCTTATCCTTATGCTCTTCCCCAAAAGCCAGGGTAGGCGTATGTCCGAAGACCGTAGTCACCTCACTGTAATACCTATCCGTGAGCTTAGGCCATGTCCAGAGCAGTTCATCCAGGCTGTAATCTTCCGGAGCCTTACCATCCGCGAAGTTTCCGAGACCCGCGTGAACGAGGAGATATCTCCTTCCTCCCGCTTCTATCTTCTCATAGAGAGGACAGTCTCTCAGATACCCGAAGATATCGTCCCTTTCTTCGGGACTCAGTTTCCTCAGGGCTCTCAGGGTAACATCGCCTCCGTCAGCCCCATAGGCCTGAAGAAGCTCCAGTTTCCCCGGATCCAGCTTGTCCTCCAGATCCTCCCCGATCTCATCAAAGACAAAGGCGCACCCCAAAAGCATGGTCTCATGATTTCCCAGTATCAGCTGGACGTTATCCTGATAGAGCAGCCACCTTAAGGTCTCCACTCCGCCGTCGCCGTTCCTGTCCACCACGTCTCCCAGTATGTACAAAAAATCCCGGTCCGAGAAGCCCGCCTTCTCCAGCAGCTTCATGAACCTTTCATGCGGATATCCGTGAAGATCCGAAATTACATATGTCATGATCCCTTTATCTCCCCTTTCTCAGGCGTGGTTCCATCCCAAAGATGAACACCGATATGATGAACATGTATTCAGGCTTCTCCATGCGCCTCATTAAGATCCCCCTATATGTTACAAAAGGCGCAGGCGGTTTTCCCTCCGCCCGCGCCGTCTCATTTACTCATGCACGTGCTTTACGCATTCTTTCGTATTCTTCCCTCAATATGGACATGAGGTGCACATCGTGGAGAACTCCATCCTTCCTGCAGTTTCTCCTAAGCACACCCTCCTCGGTGAATCCTGCCTTGAGATACAGAAACTCTGCAGGATTGCCCGTATAGAAGTCAAGATAGACCCTCTCCATCTCAAGTTCACCGAACATGTAGTCCATTACAGCTTTCAGCGCCTGATAGCCGTAGCCTCTGTTTCTGAGAGACTTGTCAGCTATGTAGATCCTCCAGATCTCCCCCTTCCATCCGGGTATGAGATCCCCCAGGACCACGCGGCCGATCATAAGAGGATCATCCCCCTCTCTCTTTAAAAGGATGGTGAACTGAGCAGCTGTTTCGTCATTCTTATCCTTAAAGAATTTGTCGTAGACATCTTCCCTGGTCTGGTACTTTGATATGCTGAAAAACTCGGTCACCTCGGGCCATGTCTCCCACTGGTAGAACCGGTCCACATCCTCCAAGACGCTGTCTCTTATGATAAGATCCTCCGTCTCACAGTACATGGTCTTCCTCAACTTTCTCCATCTCCTTCTGGTAGATGTCGCTGTCGGCAGCCTTGGAGTATCTGCCGGATCCGCCCTTTCTGGGTCTGGTCAGTTTCTCACTTACCACTTTGAATGTCTCTTCAGACGGGTCATTCTTACCTTTCTTTCCAAGGAAGGTATTGATGATCCCTGAAATCACACCCAATATAGCTACCACCAGGACTATGGTCCACTGATTTTCTTTGAAAAACTCTCCGATATTCATATCTTTTAGCCTCCGTTTATGCCTCACATAATGGAAGCAGGTAAACTAATATATTTATATACCATATTTTGCGCAAAAAATCCAGCGGCCGGGGCTTTCTCCCGAAAAAAGACCGGCCCTGAGGCCGGTCTCACTCTTCCTTTTCTGCTGCTAAGATCACTCCTGAGCGATCACAAGCTCCAGGACCTTGTCCCCATCGTCATACAGCTCCTGATAATCTTCGTTCTCAGGATCGATGTTGACAGTATAGTTGTCAAAGCTTGTCTCTGTTATCTCAGGATATTTTGCGGCGAATTCATCTGCGGCTTCCTTGCCGTAGGCGAATTCCACAAGGCTGAGAAGCGACTTGTAGGCCCTCTCTGTAAGTTCACCGGGTTCAGAGACCATGAGAACGCTGTCGCCGTAATCGTTTAAGTTCACCCTATAGGAAATGAGTCCGGAATGTCCTACGTATGAGGTCGCATTCTCGTCCCTCTCTCCCAGATCCTCCAGAGTAACGTAAACGTCAGTCATATCCATAAGGGTCATCTCCTTGGCGAGATCCATCTGGAATACCTCTTCGTCTGGGTTCATGTAAAGTCCGTTGTCCTCAAGTGTCATCTCAAGAGCTGAACTATGGGACAGAGCTGCGCTGGCCAGCTTCTCATCGTTACCATCCATTACAGCCTTGGCTGTTGCCACGGCGATGGCTGAGTAAAGATTCTGGAAGTTCATTCCTCCGTCCAGGGTCAGAACGTCGCCCTCCAGGATGAAGTCGGATGTGGTCACATCCTCTCCGTATCCCATGGACACGGAAAGAGTATCACCGCTTACTGCACTTTCAAAAGTGTATCCGTCGTATTCCTGGTATTGTTTTACCATGTCAAGTCCGTTGAATGCCTCGCTGAGAGCCACCAGCTTCTCATTGGCATCCCCGGAATCGCCGGATCCCCCTGCTCCGCCGCAGCCTGCAAGGGTAAACACCATAAGGAATATCAACATTACAGCAAAAAATCTTATGTGTTTCTTCATAACGATCTCTCCTCATTAAATAAAGCATCAATACTTTCCTTTGTATTTTATCACAGGTGGAATCTGATTTAAATGGTCCTGTTGCAAATGTGTTTGCTATTTTTTTGAAACTCTATTGCGATGTTTTGCACTTATTTGATAAAATCAATACGTAAAGGCACATGCCAAGAAAGGAACTGCTATTTCGAATGAAAGACAAGATAAACGGCATTTTGATATCGGCCCCCTCCAGCAATTCCGGCAAGACCACTGTGGTCTGCGCCATTCTGGAGGCCCTTAAGATGATGGGGCACTCCCCCGTCTCATTCAAGTGCGGGCCGGACTATATAGACCCCATGTTCCACAGGAAGGTGACGGGCATCCCATCTTCCAACCTGGACATGTATCTTTTGAACGAGAATACTGTCAAGTATCTCTACTCCAAGAACAGCCGCATGGGTGATATATCCGTGACTGAAGGGGTCATGGGATATTATGACGGACTTTCCATGGAGTCCACCGATGCTTCCAGCTATGCCCTGAGCAAAACTCTCGGCTGCCCTACCGTGCTGGTCGTAAACGTCAAGGGCATGGCCATGTCGGTGCCCGCCCTCATAAAGGGCTTCCGGAGTTTCCGGCCTGACAGCACCATCCGCGGAGTCATCCTGAACGGTGCCTCTGAAAAGACCTATGCTCCCCTGAAGGAAGTCATCCTCCGGGAGTTCGGCGGAGGCATCAGACCCCTTGGCTACCTTCCCACCATGAAGGACTGTTCAGTGGGAAGCAGACATCTGGGGCTCATCACCGCAGATGAGATCGAAGATATAAAAGAGAAAGACCTGAGGCTCGGACGAAAAGCCCTCGAGACCATCGATATGGACGCTCTTATGGAGCTTGCGTCTCAGTCAAAGGAGATCGAATACGAAGACATTTGCCCCGAGCCCTTCCCTGAGCACGTAAGGATCGCTTTAGCCAGGGACGAAGCCTTCTGCTTCTACTACGAGGACGGCCTGGACCTTCTTAGGGATCTGGGGGCTGAGATCGTTGAATTCAGTCCCATGAGGGACACTGCCCTTCCCGAAGACATTCAGGGGCTGTACCTGGGCGGCGGTTACCCTGAGCTTCACCTGGATGAGCTCAACGGCAACACTTCCATGCTCATGAGCATCCGAAAAGCCGTGGAAGGCGGCCTTCCCACCATCGCTGAATGCGGAGGCTTCATGTACGTCCAGAAGACCATCGCCGGCTGCAAGGTCTGCGGCATCCTGGATGGCGACTCTGAGAACACAGGCCATCTTGTGAGATTCGGTTACGCCGAGATGAATGCTCTCAGGGACAACGTGCTTTTTAAAGCAGGTCAAAAGATCCCTGTCCACGAATTCCATCACTTTGACAGCACCGAGAACGGTCATGACTTCATCCTGACCAAGCCCAACGGAACATCCTGGGAGGAGTGCATCGGAACCGAGACCATCTACGCCGGCTATCCGCACATCCACCTCTGCTCCTCTTCAGATGCCGCAAAAAACTTCTACCGGGCCTGTCTCAACTACAAGCATAGATAGTCAAAAGGAGATGTCTCAAAAGATGGTATTTCACATCTTTGAAGGACATCTCCTTCTTTTTTAAGTTTTTCAAGGCTTCTGATGATTTGCTTTTCTGAGCGATATATCATCAGTCTTCTTTTTCAGGGCAC
>Ga0256405_10001237_pt1 | contig 71953 bp, 53 predicted proteins | sample RumenRJG_02DNA_FD_189096 | JGI IMG/M metagenome (GOLD analysis project Ga0256405, IMG submission 189096) | Bovine rumen microbial communities from Lethbridge, Alberta, Canada - RJG_02 | ecosystem: Host-associated > Mammals > Digestive system > Stomach > Rumen | place: Canada: Alberta...
ACTGTTCATTTTGATATGCATAACACTCATCAACATCTGACTCAACTTCCGTGAAAGTGGCTCTCGTCAAGCGGCAAGGTGGCTCTGACGGAGCGTGCAGACGGCTCTGGTGGAACGGTATATACAAGTGCCTCGGCATTGTTTTGATTCTAAGGCTATGTTTGGTTGCGCTTACCCCCGACAGGGTCTGTTTTTTATGGAACGCGGATTATTTTACGCTTACGTTTTACTGACGCTAAAGCTGAATCCATTTGCATATAAATAACGCCCCGGAGCTGCAGAAACAGTTTTCCGAGGCGCTATAAAATTTGTTCTCAGATCCCTAAGAAACTATCATTAGAAATAGAGTTTTAGGTTCTTTTGTGTGAAGTGCATGAATTACAATGATCCAACTTTGCTTAATGTCTCAAGAAGTCGTGATTAACCTTTGCGTTAGTATAGATCAGATAATCACCTGCATAACTTCCGGTAATATCACCTGTACTTCCGCTAAGTTTTGCCGTAATATTCACTTTGTAATTTGCATATTCCGTGAAACCGTCTCCCGTCTTTGCGCTGAATCCAACATTAATATAGATGTATCCGTTTTCATCGACCGTAAAGCCGGAAGTGCTGCTCGCCAGATCCTCTTTTGGAATCGACAACGTGAACATTTGGGTGTTCGGATCAACAGGAACGACCCGATCGTAACTTCCACACTTTATGTGCAGATTTGTGTTACCTGTGTCTGTTATCGGCGCACCGAATTCATCAGGTACTATTTCATTTGAATTTGATGTATCACGTTGAACAGCTCCCCAATATGCATTTATACTTGAAACATTCTGATAGGTTGCTGATGTGTACGGCGGTCCGCTATTCGGGGCATCTGTCTTTTTCTGCAATGACAGCGTCAGAACAAGACTATTTGCATCAGGAAGAGAACTTTCAACATTCTGAACATTATACTGTGCAGTTGTATCAACCGGCATATAAGTATTCATCGAGTACTTACCACTCACACCAAGTCTTGAGTAATTTTCACTTGGAAGACCATCAGTGTCATAGCTGTCAGGTTCTGTTGTTGCATAGTATTTAATACTTGCTGTACTGAGTGACTGTCGATAATAAATGTGTTTTGTTTCAGGTAGTTCTTCCAATGGTTCTGACACATTTGAGAATGCAAGGCTTGACGAGTCGTAAGCAATGTTCGACGCTGCTCTAACACTTACTCCGGTGTCATTTGCCACCTTCTGCGGGAATTCACTTTCGTAATCATCAAAATCAAGTTTTATTCTTGAATAGATAGTCACTCCATCACTTTGAAGAATTGTTTGACCACCATTAACTGTAATTATATTGATGTAGTTATCCTCTAAATCGATATTCGCCGAATCAATTTCAATAATACCTGTATCTGACATATCCGCTTCATCGTCCTGTGGAATGGCGTCTCCGATTCTGTACCATGCCTTTATGCCAGTTGAATCAAGTCCGGAAATCTCATTTGTTATCACTCCGTTTTCACCTTTTCTATCAAGAAAAACGTTGAACGAATGATAAAGGTCAGCATTTACAGAATTCAAGATAGAAATAACATTGGCATCCTTAGGCTGTATCGTTGTTTTTGCGTAAATATCCAACGTATGATTGCCACCATCTATTTCAAGATTATGTGGAAGAACAGTCAGTTCCGTACTTTGATCAAACATATTACCTATATATACCTGACGGTTTACTGTAGAGGTATTATCACCATAATAACAGTTAACCTTAGCTGACTTTGTTACTGCATTATTAGTACCGCTTTCATAGCTTGGAGCATCAAAGTTTTCTGGCGTTCTGATATAGTAACCATACAAACTATCATCATCTTCGTCTCCCGGCACATACATACTAATATAGTAGTTTTCATAAATATCACCAGAAGGAAGTGTAAGATCGTAATCTCCACCACTTCCGACATACTGATAATATGTCAGTGTTCCATTGGCTGCTTTGGTATACACATAATGTGTGTCGCCTGTATATGATGGAGTGCCTGAATATGAGTTATATTTTCCTGTATGACTGCTATTAGTTGTAACAATAATCTTCTGAGCAATGAGCTCATTAAACGTACTTACGCTAAAAGCATTATCATTACTATCCTTGAACTTTGTAAGGTCAAAAGCGATACGATCATTAACTACTGCAAAATCAGTGGAATTCAACAAAACCTGATATTTCTTATCGTGGTCTCCGTTAGGATCCACAAGGATCATATATGTATTCGAAGGAATCATTGAAACAGCTGTAAAATCAACTTTGTCGATATAGAAATACTTATTATGATTCCAATTTAGATTACCGGAATCAAGCATACCAACAATATCTTCTCGACCATAAGTATATCTGATATATGTTGTAAACCATGTATTCAGATTATCAACATGCGTATCTCTCGTAGCTGTAGCAAGTTTTGAGTCATAAGGATTTGTACTCTCAGCTCCTGAAACATATGACACTGAATTTGTACCATTCATTACTGCTGCTGAGAACGATACCTCAATTTCCTTAATCGTGTAAACTGGGATATACAAGTGATATGCGATCTTATCTGTATCAAAAGGATCTTTAAATTGCACATCAACAAGCGTAAATGTATTATCCCGTTTTGAATCTGCACTTGCTCCGTTCAATGCAAATGTACCGTTTGCACTATTTGTAGGTGCAGTCCAAGTAATACCTGGAGTAGTGCTATCAGTGTCAAACTTACCATTACTGTAGCTACAGTTCTTAACAACAATGCTATAATAATCACTTGCCGATGTATAGTCCGTTGTTGTATTAGTCACAAGCTGAATATAGCGGTTTATGAGGTTTGTTGTTTCGGCTGTTTCATTATTTGCGATTACTAAACATGCAAAATTATCAACGCCGGATGGCAGTCCACCTTTTTCATCCTGATATGTTGAAATACGGTCGCCATCGTCATCTGTTGTTCGTTTCATATAGTAATCGATTTTGTTATTACCGTATATTTTGCCAGTATCAGCATCATTATATGCTTTAAATGTCGTATAGCGCCTTGAATAGTTTGGCGATGATGATTCAGCCGTCAAATCTTCATATATCTTTAACGCCATAGTATTTTGTGCAGTCTTTCCACTGTATGCAGCAGTGCTCGACGCTGTACTTGTCAAAGCAGCACCATCACTGGAAATGATCTTTTCAGCGCCCATATCAGACTGCGGATTAACATTGACATAAGGATACTTAGGCATAACCACATTATCAGTGCTGTTATAATCCGAAACAGCAAGCTTATACGTAGTCACCGTGACAGTGTGCACCGAAGCATCTGATACCGTGTAGGTGATTGTACCAGCGTCTTCATGCACAGCCCACACACCGCTGTCCTCGGTCAGAGACGGATCGCTGACAGGATCAGCAGTTGAAACGCTTATATACGGATATACTGTTGTCTGCGTTTCGGTCGTTGTCTCTGTATCACCAACAGTAACAGTCGTGACAACTCTGGTAACAGTTTTTGCTGTGGAATCATTTGTGAAAGTTTCCGTTTCAGAATCCTCATCGCCTTCTTGCTTAGCGGCGGACGAAGAATTTGTGTTTGTGGTTACATAGTTCTTGCTTGCTCCGGAATAGTCGGCGAAGACGAAGGCAGCGGTGCCTATAGTCGCATCGTTACCAACATTCTTAGTAAAACCAGTGCCGTAAACAGCCATGCCTGTAAACTGAATACTTGTTTTGTTATTCTTGGACGAGTTATCATTTGGCGCATCTCCAATCCATGCACCATTTTTTGTACCGCCCATTGTTATGGTATCAAGTTTTATATTATATCCTAATAGTTCATTTGATTGATTAGATACATTACTTCTGAATTCAATCTTCCCTATGATGCCCCCTGCTGAGTTACCTGATGCTCCAATTGAACAGTTTTCAATTGAACTATCATGAAGATAACAAGTAACACTATTTGTTGCAGAGTTTGCATAGCCAATAAAGCCTCCAACGTAACTTGTTTTTTGGTTATTTGCAGTGATGTTGTAGTTAGATACAATACAATCCTTTATCAAAACATTATGTGTAATTTTATTGCTTACTTTGTTTGTATAAGGATATAGTCTGCCAACGAAACCACCTGCATAACCATTTTTATCGCTTGACATATTATTTCCTACTATTGTATTGTGCAACGAAGACGAACCAATCATTTTGCAGTTTTCAAATGTAATAGTAAATGTTGTCCACTCGCTATCCCACTTTCCTCCGTAAAAACCACCTGCAAAGTTGCCAATAATATTTATTCTTTCAACTGTACAGTTTTTAAAAATAGCAACACCAGTAGTTCCGCCTTTAGCCTGGGACTGCATTGCACCTACCATTCCACCTACAAACTTTATCTTATTACCTCCAATAGTAACATTAGATTCCTCTGAAGGCATGATCTTCATATCATAAATCTTACAACCATTGCCTGCGAAACCGACAAGACCTCCTGCGGCAGTGAAATACTCCAATGAAGCATCAGTAAATTTATACGACTTAATTCTTACTGTAGAATAATTATTTAAATCACTGTTTTCTGACAATGAAGAAGTGCCATAAATATAAACTGCTCCTTCTTGAATTTTACCAACAAAACAGCCAATAGCATTTCTCGCCTTGTCATTATTTTCTATATTTCTTGCGGACGTCATTTCAACAGAAATATTATTTGCATTACATTGTTTTATGGTGAAATAATTGCTTGTACTACTCAAGCCTGAAAAGCCAATAATTCCACCCACAAAATCTGCACCACTTACAACAAGATTGTCAAGATCAATGTAAGAAAATTCACCATAAACGCCGTCTCTTATCCAACCACATACCCCTCCCGAAGAAAGCCATAGAATTTGGGAATTATTAGCTGATGTATTTACATAAATTTGTTCTTGATTAGAAGTTGCATATGTATTACTGTAAATCTCCGTATTTACTGAACCGGTTAGTGTGAATTCAGTTACTTTTGTTTTTAGAATAATGCTGTTAAAGAGACCTAGTCCATTAGTTTGTGGAGTTTTATATGAACCACTATTAGCCGTATTACCTAAATAAGGTATATTATTGTTAGCCGCATCACTAAGAACTTGATTTACTCCTTTATGAAGTGTATCAAAATAATTATCCTCTTTAAACTTATTCAAATAAATATCTTGATCTATTGTACAACCATTCCCCGTAAAGATGTCCACTTTCATGCTATATTTATTATTCAGGACGGAAGTATCATAATCATAGAATCCCACACTACCAAGCCCCCTGAAACTATCAGGCAGCTGATAGGTATACTCATCCAACGGGATGGGCTGATCGTTCGCATCAACCGATGTGCTGTAAACCGTCTTACCCGTAAGATTTATATCATAATATCCACTCGTACTTGTAACACAGCGAGCAGGGTAGTTGTTAGAACTATCAGCTGTATACCACCTAATAATATACGGAACTGCTGTATTAGCAGCTGTATCTGCGCTTGCGTACCCATAATCTGTATCACTGGTTGCTTTGCCTACATCAGAATAATCTGCATTATGACTCATTCCATACACAGTAGTATTCGTGCCATAAGACAAGGAAGTTGTATAATTACCATTCGCTGTCTGAGCTGTACCCGCACATGACTGTGTGATCAATGATAGAATAAAAAATGCCTGCGAATTAGGAATATTGATAGTTCCATCAACAGATGCAGATGTTGGTGGCGTAACAGACAGCTTGTTTGTCTCACTCTTATTGATGTCTGCTATTGAATAATGCTTTTTACCGTTTTTGAGCGTGTGTAGTGTTCCTATTCTCGATGTGCCTGCGCCGTTGTTTGCGTCATCATGATATGTGTTGTTCTCGGTAACAGAGAATTGTGTTGTTTCATTGACAGCATAACCATTGATAACACGACCAACTATAGGATTTACATAGATAGCCGCCCAGGCTTCCTGATTGCTATTATCAGCAAGGTTATAGCTCTTACCCGTGTATTTCACGCTCAAACCAGTCTGCGAAATAGTAGTCTTACTTGCGTCCATGCTCTTGAAAACAAGACCGCCAAACACAATAACACCAACATAACCGCCCACTGGGACTATCGTTCCATATTTGTTCGTGCCATTATCTGTCAATGTGATCGTGGTAGCATGAGCCTCATTTCTGCTATCAGTATAAGAATACTTTACATAGCTATTGTCAATGATATTATCTCCGCCCATGATCTCGCCAATAATACCACCGTAATACTGACATGTAGAAGCATAGCCAAAGTAAGCGTTGTTATAAGCTGCAGCTGATTGAGTAAGAGTCATAGTTCCTGCATTTACTAATACATTAACATCCTTGATAACGCTACCATTAGACACTTTTATAAATGGGTTACCACTGTTATTGGTTATCGAATATTTCGGAGATCCATCCTGATTCGTTACTCCGACAATTACGCCTCTGAAAGCTGTGTTAGCCGTAGTTCCACCAAGCCCAAGAAAACCTGTTGAGGTATCGCCGGACAAATCAATATTGCCACTAATTTTGTAATATGCGTTAGCAAGATAATATTGGACATTAACTAAATTCCATGTAATACTTTCATTTTCATAACCATCTCCTGCATTATTAGGTGTAAATAAAGCATGATATGTGCCACCCGTTTTATCAGTACACCAACGAGAACCGGTTGTGTTTTCTCCCAGAGTATCAAAGTTGTTTTTTGCTTTAGGAAGAACAACCTTCGAGAGTTCCTCTGTTGAACCATTAGCTAAAAATCTTGATACAGCTACAAGTTGCTTGCCATCCGTAATAATATATGGATCATTATATGTTCCACATCCTGATGTTAATCCTTCAGCCGAAACATTTACTTTTAATTCTCTGTAATACAAAGCGTTCGTCTGAGCTGCATTAAAAGGCACTGCTACATATGGAAGAAAACCCGAACTAAAATCATAGGGTGATCCGCTTTGATAAGTAGTCGGATGGGTATAGAAACTGCTACCATCATATTTATTCTCTAAAGATACATTATTTTCTCGATATTCAACAGAATCCTTTACCTCTTTACCATAGGTAACCCACCTTGTACCATTAGTGCCTGTAGAACCCCAATCTTCTTCTATAGTGTAATAATACTTAAGTTGAGCTTTATCATCAGTATGGATTGAGGCTAAGAGTGTAGAATCCGTAAATATGGAATGAGTGGTTCCATATGCATCATTTAAGTCAGAATCACTACCTAACGTGCCAGCTTTTCTTGCATCAAGCTTTATTCTAGTAAACTCTATGTTCAGATTATTACCCGATGCAGCACCAAGTAAACTCTTTGCCACGGAAGCTCCTGAAGTGTATGTGTCGGTTGTACTTATACCTTCAAGCCTTATTGTGATATCATCGGCAGAATCAATACTGTTTACTCTTGTAATATTGTTTACAAGAAGATAGCCGTCATCATAAGCTGTGTCCCCTGTAGTTTTCGCAACTATTCCGTCAAGGACCAAGGTACTTCCGTTAGCCGAAACGATGTTGCCGTTAGAGGTTCCACTTATCAGGACACCCGAAACACCACTTAATTCAAGGAAACTGCCTTTTAATGTGTTGCTGCCGCTGATCGACAGAGTTTTTGTATTGGTAAGCGATAAGAACAGTCCCGAATGCATAAGATAGTGCTGATTAGTTCCAGCAGGATCACGTGTATAGCCATCTGTTGGATTGTATGTCCCGAAAACAGACTCTGCCGCATAAGCACCGCTATAATCCATTGTAAGTGTAAGACCACTTATTGTATAATCTTCTTTTCCTTCAATAGGATAAAATGACAAACCTGTCATATTTGCAGCGCCTGACAATGTATTGTTGGAAACCGAGCTTACAAACAGTCCATTTATATTTGAGGCAGCGTATTTATTTACGCTCCAAAGTAATATATTTTGCCCTGCATCTGTATTACCTAAAACATCCAGATTATAATAGTATCTCGTATTCTCGTTGGCATATGCTGTGTTTCCCAATGAATCAGAAGACGCACTTGTAAGCTGGTTCTGATAGGTACCTGTGGTTGTAATTTGTGCTGACCCAGTATTTCTGGCACTGTTCATATTGATAGAGATAACACCTGCGCCATAAGTGGTTGTGTTATCACCTGATGTAACGCTATATGTTCCTTTAACTACATTGAGAGCAGAATAGGCTGCAAGCTCATCATATACACCAAGGGTATCGGGCAGAGTTATCCCTGTGTCGCCCGACTTATCAGTAAGTGTATAGCCTGCATTAAGAACGTCAAGATACAAACCTTTGCTGCCGTTATAAGCTTTGTTAACAAGCATACCAAGCGAAGTGCCTGCACCGCCGCTTAAACTCATCTTTGTAATAGCCAGATTATTTACAGTCCATCTGCCAGTAGCCTCATAGCACATAACACCAACATTCGGAGTGGTATTTGTAATTGTTCCGTTAGTAACAGTCAGACCATCAATGGTCGTATCGGTATCCAACCATGCATAACCAAGGAAACCTCCAGCATTTTGGGAAGCCTTATTAATGATAGTACAGTTATTGAAATCAAGATTCTTAATATTGACTTTTCTGTCCGAATAAGTGCCCGAAGTAATATAGCCTATAAATCCGCCGCCGTCAGTATTTCCACCGGCAGTAAAGCCATCGTTGTCAACCATCGTATGTGACACAGTCAGCTTATCTGAACTTCCCTGAGCTATGTTGATCGTAAACTTAGGTGAAGTCACCTTGCCTATGAAAGCACCAAGGCAATTCCAACTTGCAAAACTATCACTGATATTGAATGTGGTACTGATATTATTTGTTCCCGTAATAGAAATAGTGCCATTATTCGAGCCATTTGCCAAACCAATCAAACCACCTATATTTTTACCTTTGGCTTCAGTGCCGGTAATCGTAGTTGGTTCGCCATAGTTAACTGTCTGATCTGCAGTAATATCGCTCAGCGTAGTATTTCCTTTCGATACTGCTGCAATGCCACCGATATTCATACCATCGATCTTATTACGCACGTTGATACTTCCACTGATCGTGAGAGAACTTACTGTGCCTGTACCGGTAGTGCCATTACCGATAACAGCAAACAAACCATTATAAGGATGACGATATATCTGACCTAATCCTTCTCCTGCTGTTGAAGCTGTTATATTAGAACCAGTTGAAGTTTGTCCGTATTTTTCGCCGATAGCAAGTGTTATAGTTCCGCTTCCGGTCAGCGTTCCGGTAAACGTTCCGACATTGTCACCGCCGTCACGCATAAATCCGTTTATTCCTGTGTTTGACAGCGATACTGTTCCAATTGACAGCGTTGTATCTTTAAGAAGATTATCTCTTTTATTTGTATTTCCACTAGTGAAGAGCAGACAATCATAACTGTTTCCTTGGTTGAGCTGGATATTTAAAGCTGTCTTTACAAAGTCCGATGCAGAAGAAATATTTGTAACTGCCGCAGGAACCGTGACAGTATGATTACTGCTGTCTAATGTGAGTATGCTCTCAATACCGGAGATCCTTACGACTTCGCCCCAAGTTCCAAGGTCATCCACATTCGAACCGTTTGAACGCTTGAACGACCAACCTGATGCCGCTGTTGCAATTGCATTCGTCGTACTATTTCTAACGGATGCCTCACCGTTGGTTCCTGTGCCAAGAGCATAAACCAACACATTATCATTCACACCAACGAGCTGTCCGCCCTTCTGTGACTTAGCAGCAGACATATCAGTAACACCACTAAAGCGCAGAACACCATTAACAAAGTTTCCGACTATTCCACCGCCCTTGTATCCACTTGAATCTGCTGAGATGGTAAAACTGCCAAGGTCTACGAACACACCATTATTGCTATCTGTTTTACCAATTAATCCGCCAAAATAATCAAACGAATCTCGCTGTGCAGTTCCTCTTGCAGTGACATGAATATCATCTGCTTTGATATATGCTGCACCATCAACATAACCTATCACACCGCCAAATGCGGTAAAGGAAGCCTGCGATGTAGCAGAAACATCAAAGTCATCAAGTATCAAGCTGTTCTTAAGGTCATCTGTCGAATACTTTCCTGCGATACCTCCAAAATATCCGTCACTTGCAGAATTTCCAGATTGTACATTTACCGTTCCAGCATTTGCTGTGTTCTTTATCGTAAGAACTGCTGCGGTCTCCGATGAGCCCTTATTATTTTCAAGCACACCAAAAACGCCGCCGCAATTGTCAGCACTTACGGTAGCTGTGATATTGTAATCCTTCAGATCAAATGCAGCAGCGCTGTTGATATAATGACCATACAGACCGCCCGCACCAGTTTTTCCTGTTACAGTTCCTCCAACTGCCAAGGGTGATGAAAGACCGGTTATTGTTGCCGAAGATGAAGTGTTGCCTACAAGACCTCCGGCATAGCCATTAGTTGATGTAACGCTCACGCTGGAAAATCCAGGATGCCCAGAGTTGAGGATCAGCGATGAGGTACCTTCCATCGTTCCAACTAACGAGCCGGCATTTCCATTCTCAGAAGAAACAGCCGGACGGGATGCTGAGGTATCAGTAACCGTAAGGGTTGAGCCTGATTTCATAATGCCGCAAAGTTCACCAACATCCTTTATTTCACCATTGCCGGATGCTGTGTTTGAAATTGAAGCAGAGGATTCGTTTTTGTAAGATAGTACGACATTAGCATCTGTCTCGATCTGACCGAAAACGCCTGCAAAAGAATTTGTGTTACTACTTGACACAGTGATTTTCCAATTAGCAGCACCTGTTCCTGGATGTACATAATCTGCAAGCAGCGACGATGACGCACTGCTGTTTTTTGTTATTTCAAGAGTAAGATTACTACCGCTGTTGTCAGTGATTTTTGCGTCAGTACTTACATGAGTAAACAGTGCTCTCGGGACCGTAATATTACCAATACCACTCGTAGCAATAAATCTTACTGTGCCGGCAAATGGAATGCTTTCATTTCCAAGTCCCATAAAACCTAAATCATCAGCGATTACAGGGAATGTAATCGAAAGTGTATCGTTTCTATGGGTAGCACAAAAAGTATTGCCTTCATCTACACTATAATAGTAGCAATAATCGATAAATTTTCTAACGCCTACATCATCATTACTAAAACTAATTGATGTACCGGAAAAAACACTCACAGGATTTTGAGGCGTATACGGCTGAGTCTCGCCCTCAGCGGTTACCGTCATAACAGTCGAAAAATCGAACAACCTAAATAAACCGCCAGAATACAGAGTATTAGTGACGAGCGCCAGTACAGTAATAAAGCTCAGGACTCTCTGCCATAGCTTTTTATTACTTCTGAATATTCTAAATTCTTCAGATTTGTTATTGTTCATAAATCTCATGTTATCACCACGCTAAGAATGTAATTATAGTGCTGTATTATGCTTCTATTGCTGAAGTTCACAGTGAATATACTTGGCTGCATCGTTAGCACCTGTGTACGGAGTATTTGCTTTCTGCTTGTATAGCTGCAGCTCATATCGGCTTTTACCACTTGTCGAATCGACCACAATAGTTACCTTTTTCCAACCGTTATATTTTCCTTCGCTTATCATAACCGGAGTATTGTTGTTGTTATAAAATGTTACTCCGGACAAACTGCTGTCAAAAAAGAAACCATCAATTTCAAAAAATGCCGGATTCCACATAATATCAAGATTACCTCTTCCGCTTCCGGAAATGACGTAATTATAGAAATCATAGTCTGTTGTTGATGTATTTTTCTCTGCAAGAGTTCCGGACCATGCAGCTGTAACAGCAACATTTTTTGAACCATAAAGTCTTGTACGAATCAACTGAGTAAGTCCTGAATCAGTAGGCACTGCCTGAACGTAAACATAAAACTCAGGATCAGTTTTATTGAAATCTTCTTCCGGGATCATAACTTTAAATCTGTCTGTAGAAATAGAACCCCCTGGGAGTGTTTCATAATTAGGAGACTTTCCGAAAGACACTTCAAAATTATTATCAGCAGAAAACTTTGTCATTGTAGGATTAGATATTATCCCAGCGGAGTTATTGTCCTGTGACTTACCAATTTTGTAATCGTGTTCGGTTGCTCTTGCTACGATCGCATTATATTCTGCACCCTCGCCGATAAGCGTTTTAAGCTCACCAAATGTCATTATCGTTCCTTGATATTTTACATGTAACTGCGCTGTCAATGTGTACTCTATCTGTGCAGAATTTGGGATCTCAGGTGAGTTCACATCAAAATTATTGACATTTACATTGTACTCCGGCGCAGGTATTCTTCTTTCATAAAGATCCGCAAGCATACAGTTGGATGAGAAGAGCTCCTTAGGTGCCGATTTTGTTGTAACAACACGCTTTACCGTGGATACTTCAGTATAGATGGCATAGGTCACAAAGGTGCAAAGAATAACTGAGACAACGACCAACCAAACTGTTATCCAATGCTTTTTCAGTTTTCTTAAAACATCTTTCATCACTTGCTCACCCTCCTTTCAGTATTATTCGGTAATGTTGCTCTGCCGATCTATTCCATTACAATTTCACTATTAACACATGTCATTTTCAAGAAGATCTGCTGGCAGTAAGATAAATCATATCAGTTTCTTTTTGGTTTTTGGCTGCATTCCAATCGGCAAAGTTTCCGCCCTCTGCCACCGTATTGTCCCAGCTGATCTCCAGTATAAAATAATCGTGATCGCTGTTTGGATCATCTGTTATTATTCCGCTTTGTTCATAAATCGGAACAGCATAGATCTCAGGTTCGTCGCTGCTATCATATGTATCGTTATAGTAGTCTCCGTTTCCAATCGCAAGCTGTCTGCCATAATTGGTTTTTGAATCCGGATCAGGGTTCTTTGCTTCAAGCTCTATTTCAGTACCCATACTGTAATAGAAGGTATAATCAGTCTCTCCTTGTTCCTTCAACGGTTCAGATACATAAGTTACATACGTTCCGTTCGGAGCAGTTGTGGATTCAGACGCCCTGTATATCTTATACTTAAACGGGATATTCGTTGTGTGCGCAAGCTGGATCTGATAAGGTATCTTATAATCACCGGCGTTTACACTGAAAACGACCCGGTGCGGAGTGCCTGTGGCAATACTCTCAATATCAATATCATTCAGACTGAAATACTGAACTGCATCATAATGCCCTGCTCTGATATCCAGATTTTCAGGTTCTTTTATCTTTGTGAAAGCCTCCATTTTTCCGCCCAGTGCGAACCATGCGTAAACAGGCAATGAAACCAGCAAAACCAAAGTGATAACAGAAGCGATTATCGCCTGCAGTTTTTTGCCTGTGCTTAACTGGGAGAAATACTTTTTCAGCCTACTGAATATGTTCTGTTTTTTAGTATTCTTTTTCTGTTCATTCATTTCTTTCATTATGAACCATCTCCCCCGGCATTTTCTTCCGTTACAGAGAGCTTTATAAGTGTATAATTCACACGCATTCCGATCTCATTATCTCCTTGATCGTACATATCGCCATAGGATGCATAATGTGCTCCTATGTCCGAAGTTGTGATCGTGTCACCGGAGCTTGCACCCTTTAGATAGTAATGAGGATAAGACACGATGTTTCCGGTAACTGCGGTATAAGAATCACAATGGTAAGCATCATCATCCTGACAGAACGGCACCGTGGATACTCCCGAAGCACTGGCATCTACAAGCGTGCTCAAAGTATTCGGCCACACCCAGTAGATATCTATCCGGGTCGATTCATTTTCATCGGTTACAGTTCTGTTCATTATCCTATGCATCTGCGCATTGGAACAAATCGGTGTGGAATACACATAATTCCCTTCAGTTCCGCTTCTGTGCTCGAAAAGAAGAATGTGTCCGTTCAGAAGATTCTGCGCGGTAACACCATCAGACAGTTGAGAAAGCGGTGTCATTACAATCGTATCATCTTGTGTATCCTCAGTACCCTTATCATCTGTCGATTCTCGATATCCGACGATTTCAAAATCAAAATTGAGATTAACACTGTCCGTCTTCGAGATCACATCAAATGAAATAACCCCTTCAGTTCCGGGATGGATCCCCTGATCTCCGGGATGATCGTCATCAACATACTCATTATAGTTTTTCAGATTATTTGTTGCTGTCATTTTCCAATACAATGCTCCTTCTTCGTGCACAGCATCGTGATACGGATCTTTGAATATGCCATCCTTGCTGGCGGAAACATTTCTCACTTCAAAGTTCTGTCCATTGACCGTCACTCCCATTCCACCAGCGCCGATCTGACTGTTCATCGCAAACCACGCGATAGAAGCGAAAACAATGATAAGTGCAATGAGTATCATCAGCAGCACGAGCTTGACAACGCGCTTTTTCTGCTTGCGGCGTTCCTCCTCGCTCGCGGCTTTCTTTGCAGCCACCGCTTCCTCGGCGATTTTTTCAGCCGCCGCCCATATTTTCTGGTTTTCGTTAATCGTTCGTTCACTCATCACACTCACCTCTTTTCAGTTTAATTCTTTGACTTTTTCGTCAACAGGGTGCACTATCCCCCTAAAATGCATATTTACTCACTTATATTATACAATAAAAGTGCGTATTTGGCAATCAGCATATTTTACAAATTTGGACATATCTACTTGTGTATTCTATGAATTTTTTTCACACTTTTAACAGTTTCCCAAAATCAACTCATATTTCCTCACCATATAGCCTATCACTATTATATGTGAAGCGTATGACAAACGGGTAAAAATGAGGTGCAAACGCAAAAAAGACCTCCGTCAAACAAAGAGGTCTTTCCTGCATCGTATTTATGTGAAAGAACGTGGGATAGCTACGTTCTCCCCCGCAAAATCAGCTTACCCTGGCAAATCCCACAGCATTCTTGTTCAGCTCCGTCTTTCTGTAAAGCAGTACAAATGCCGCCGTGAACGCTGCGCTCACAAGAATAAGTCCCATAAGTGCCAGAACTCCCGTGCTTACGCCGATAAACGACGCAAATTTCTTGAACGGGTTGAGCAGCGAGTCAGAGCTGAATATCAGCAGCATATATAATACCCAGAAGCCCACCCACGCGTACTTGCCAATGCGGAAGATAACCGTTATAAGCAGCATAGCCAGCACGCTTATCGCGTAAAGCATAAGCATCGTGAATCCGAACGCCGCCAGAACGCCTGCTGCGCCGTCTGCACTGCCCAGCCCGAGAAGTGACGGAACAGGCTTGAAATCATAACCGATAATGCTGCCGTCTGACAGCTTTGACAGTACATACTCACAGCACACTGCAAGTGCAGCATTGAACGGAAGCATCACGAGCAGCTCGGCGAATATCGCCTTTATTCCCGATCTTCTCGACCTGTTGAAGCAAAGCTCCATACCATGTGCCTTCACGACTGTGCCGATAACACTCACAAATGTGTACACGCACACAAACGCCGTGACCATATTGCTCATATCGTTATCTACCTTTTCTCCCCTGAAAATCACGAACAGTATGCCCAGCAGACAAACGATACCTGCGCAGACCGCCGTAACTATGATAAGCTTCTTTTTGAGGTCATGTCTGAACATAAACCTGCATATATCGTTTTTCATTTCTGTAGTCCCCCTTAGTTACCGCACGCTCTTTATCGGAACGTGCTCTGCGGTGTGCGTCTTTGTCATTCTCCACTGCGCGATCAGCATCAGCACGATAAGTCCCACAAATGCAAGCATTGCCACCAGCGTCAGCTTGAATACCAGCAGCACTATGAACAAGCAAAGCACTACCGACGGCGGCACCGTCAGCAAAAGCGCCAGCTCTCCGCCTTTGTATTTCTGTAAGACCTGTACCAGCAGCGTGCCGACCACAGCAGCCGCAAACGCCAGCGCCAGCGAAGCCGCCACGCACTGCGCAAAGCTGCTCGTCGACCTGCCCGACAATCTCAGGTCAAACATCATATCCCTGTATTTGCCCGAAAGCCATTCGTATTTGTCCTTGCAAAGCTCCGAAAACAGCAGTCCCGAGCATATCTGTCCCGCAACGAACGTTCCCACGATAAATACCGAGAAAACCACCTGACTGATAAGATTTGCAATGTTCAGATGCTTTCTGCTGACGTTCATCTGCAAAGACATCATGAACATCTGAACATACACCGCCGCGCCGAACGCCAGCGAGCCGCCGAGTATCATGAACAGCGTCGGCTGGAACAGGTCTATCTTGTCCTTGTCCTCTGCCGTCAGCACCCCGTGGTCGCTTATCATCTCGTCAATGTCCTGCTTTGCGTCCTGAAACGATATGTACTTGAAAAAGAATATGATAGCCAGCAGCATCGCGACAGCTCCGAGCACAGTGCCAACAGTGATATTGTTTTTCAGCAATTTTCTTGTATACATTCCTGCCGTCCCCCTATGCCTCAGTCGTTGGTCAGCTGGATAAACAGGCTCTGCAGGCTCGCCTTTGAGACTTCAAGCCCCTGCGGAACGTTCTCCGCCTTGCCCTTTACATAAGCGGACTTTATGCCGCCCACAACGTTGCAGCCGATGACCGTCTTGCCCGCAGTATACCTGTCCACAAGCTCTGCCGCGCCCGTAACCGTGTAAGAGCCAGCCATAATGCTCTCCGTGTCGTCAGCCATTATCAGCCTGCCCTTGTCAATGATTATCGCCTTTTCAATAAGATTTGCGCACTCATCAATAAGATGCGTCGAGATTATGTAAGTGCTTCCCGTCTCGGTGTAGCGCTCTATAAGCTCCTTGTAGAACAGCTCTCTGTGATTTGCGTCAAGTCCCAGCACAGGCTCGTCAAAGAACACATAATCCGCACCCGAAGCCAGCGCAAGTATCAGCTTTGCAATGCTGGAATATCCCGTCGAAAGCCCCATCAGCTTCTTGTTCACATCAAGCTCGAACTTTGCCGCCAGCGCCATCGCATATTCCTCGTCAAACTCGGGGTAAAACTCCTTTGTCAGCTTGACAGCGTACTTGAATTTCTTGCTCATCGGCAAAAGATTGTGCTCGCTCATCGTGAACACCTTGCGCAGCACCGTGTCGTTCTCCACCGACGGCTCACCGTCAATGAAAATCTCGCCCGACGTCGCAAATATGCGGTTTGAGATAAGGTTTACCATCGTCGACTTGCCCGCGCCGTTGCGTCCCAGCAAACCGTATATCTTTCCGTGCTCAATCGTCAGCGAAACGTCATTGAGCGCCACCGTGTCCTTGTATTTCTTTGTAAGATTTTTAAGCTCTATCCCTTTCATTGTGCTTAACCCCTTTCGATCATTTCTACTATATCTTTCTTTGTAAGCCCCAGCTTTTCAGCCTCGTCGAGCATCTTCTGTATATACTGCTCGAAAAAATCCGATTTTCTTTCCTTTTTCAGCGCCTCAACTGCGCCCTCTGATACAAACATACCCAGTCCCCTTTTCTTGTAAATGATACCCTTGTCCACCAGCATATTCACGCCTTTGAGCGCCGTCGCTGGATTTATTTTCAGCTGCACCGACATCTCCGTCGTGGACGGTATCTGCTCCCCTTCTTTTATGGCTCCCGAAATGATACTGTCGCTAAGCCAGTCCGCAAGCTGCGCAAAGATCGGCTTTTCGCTCTCAAAGTTTATCTGCATCCTCTGTCCTCCTTCTGCGTTGTCTCTTTTCTTTTGTCCTCATAATCTGTTCTGCCATGTCCCCGAAGCCTTATTTCTCCAGCCTCGGAATAATAATGTACTTTATTATCATAGCCACTATCATAAAACCGTAAAACCACAGCATACCCTCATCTCCCCTTTGTAAATGTCAGTTAGTTTGTTAGTGGGTTAATTACCTCTGTAACTAACCATAACACCAAATCCTCATTTTGTCAAGCCCTTTTTCGATATTTTTCAAAAATATTTTTACCCATCCGCCAAAACCCGCGCATTTACGCACTTTCTCATTTCGCAAAATCCGCTGTCAACCCACCGCCTTGACACCAAAGCTCCCCACCTTGACACCCCAAGGTTAGTTACTCACCCCCAAAACCGCCCACCAACCCACCAACTCCGAGCAGCAAAAAAGCACCGACAGATCTCCCCGCCGATGCTTTTGTCAGTTATTCTGTTACTCCACTATCCTGCACCGCACCGTGAAACGCTCGCTGCCCGAATAGTTGCAGGTGTAAAGCGTAAGCTCATAATTGCTCTCCACCATGTCCGTCACCTCCGACGGCTTGAGCATTTCGGTATCCTCCACCCTGTAAGTGTAAGTCTCACCGTTCATATTGGTAAAAAGCACAGTGTCCTTTTTGTTCAGCTGTTTGAGCTTTTCAAATCCGCTGTAAAAATTGTGTCCCGCAATTACAAGGTCGTCAGTTTCCAGCGAGCCGTAATAGCGACAGGGCGCAATGTTGAGCTTGTCCTCGCTGTATGTGTTGAAAACAGGCAGTTTCAGCTCGACCGCAGGTATCGAAAGATACCCGATGCAGTCGTTTCCGTCCACCTCCACCACAGGCATATACTTTTTTATCAGCTCCACCGCAGGCACGCTGCTGTCACCGCTTTGCTGCGAGATTTCGCTTTTCCGCTGTTCAATAACGCTCTCCACCCGCGCTTCGAGCTTGTCCGCCGATTTCTCCGCCTTGTCGCTCTGATGATGGTTCCACCAAATCAGACCGACGCTGGCAGCTATCATCAGCGCTCCTGCAATGATAAGCGCCGCAGATACACGCTTTGCACGCTTACTCATCTTCCTTGCGCTTTCTTGTCCTGATGACTATTCCCGCCGTGATAAGCACAAGTCCTCCCACCGCAAGCACAGGCACAGGCCACCTCAGCTGTCCCGTCGGAATAAGCGCACGGGTGTTGTAGATAGTGTAAATGTTCCCGTTTTTTGAATATGTCACCGTGTACTCCGCAGGAATGCTCTGCTCCTTCACAGACCATTCCTTTGTGATGTCAAGGTCTTTCCAAACGTTCTGCCAGCCGTTTTCATCGCTCAGCTCCGCCGTATCATAAACCTGCCCGTCGCACCAAAGCTCCGCAGTTATGCTGTCCGGTCTGTTCTTTCCGTCATCGTTCCAAATCTTCTTGACCGTGATGTCAGCCTTTTTGTCGCCGCCCTGCTCCTTGAACTTTGGCTTGGCAATAAGGTTGTATTCCCACTTTCCGTCATTGTCATAGGGCAGCACCGCAAGAAACGGCAGAAAACGCTCGTACAAGCCGTTTCCCTTTGTTTCCGAGATAAGATACACGCCTGCTTCAAGACCGTCAAACTGCGTCCTTCCCGTGCCGTCAGTGTACTTCGTCTGCCCGCTTATCCTGTGGTCAAGCGCATACTGAAACAGCTTCTGCGCACTTTCAAGTGACTTGATATCGTCAAGCGTCTTTGCATAACCCGCAAAATCGCCCACGCAGCTGTACCGCAGCTTCCCGTCAACAAGCTCTGCGTCTGCCACACGGTAAAGCGTAACATCAGTCTCTGCCACAGGTCTCTTGTCCTCCTCGCTTTCGAGAACAATGCCAATAACGCCCTTTTCGTTCAGGTCAGGCTCACCCGCAGCATAAACGCCCGCAGGCATAGCAATAAGGAGTCCTATCATCAGCAGGAAACTCAGCAATATTCTGTTATGTTTCTTCACCTCTGACCTCCTCCTTTTTCTTCGATCTGTGGTCGCGCACCAGCACGAAAACAAGCACCACGACCAGCATAGGCACCGCAACTATCGGCGTTACGACCAGCGGGTCTATCCTGAAAGCCTCATTCTTGACAAATATCCCCGGCTTGTCCTGCGCCGTCTCAACGCGCACGCCGCGCAAAAGCAGCCTGTGCGAATTGATACCGTAAGGCGTGCAGGTCATAAGCGTACAGTAGTCCATTCCGCTTTCAATCTGCAAGTCCTCCGTCTCCGACGGCTTGACCGTCTTTATCTGGTCAATGCGGTATGTCAGCTTTTTGTTAAGCACCGTGATAGTGAATTCGTCACCCACCTCAAGCTCGTCAAGGTCAGTAAACAGCTTCGCGCTCGGCAAACCCCTGTGTCCCGAAAGAACACAGTGCGTCGACTCTCCGCCGACAGGCAGGCTCGTTCCTTCAAGGTGACCTGCTCCCGTGCCCAGCACAGACTCGTCAACCGTGTGATAGATAGGCAGCTCGACGCCTATCCTGTCAATGTCGATGTAACCCATTATTCCCGTGCCCGTGATGTCCAGCGTCGTCTCATAACCCTTTACAGACTCAGGGTTATAAAACGCAGAAGCCGTGTCCGCAAGCCGCTTGTTATAGTCCTGCGCCTGCGCATACATATCCTCTATCCTGTCATCACTTGTGTTTTCGAGCTTGTCATTGTATTCGCCAATGACCTTTGAAGCGTTCTTCTGATTGATGTAATTGCTTATTGCCGGATACAGCAGCACGGACAGTCCAACGATAAACATAACTATTATGATTATAGTCGTAAGATGCTTTCTCATTGGATTCTCCCTGCCGCAATATCAAAGGCGGAGAGGAGGTCATCCTCCCCGCCGGCTGATATCAAACTTTAAGATATTGCTTAGTAATTATTTGTCATTTTTTCTGTTCATTCTTATCTTTGTGATAAGCAGTGCGCCTGCGCAGATTATAAGCAGTCCGCCCACTACGTAGAATACAGTTGTACCCATGCCGCCTGTGCCGGGGAGAGTTGCACCCTGGTTGTTCTCAACGTCAAACGTGATGTATCCGTCAGCTCCCGGTGTGAGTTCACTGCTGCCCTTTGTGAGCTTCCATGTGAACGTATCTGTTGCCGCAACATATTCCGCACTCAGCGTAACAGTAAAGCTGTCAGGGGATATTTTGTTGTAGCCCTCAGGTGCTGCAAGCTCTGTAATGGTGTAAGTTCCTGCATTAAGTCCCGCAAATTTGATAAGTCCGTCAGAACCGGAGTAAGCTGTCTGATTGATGCCTGTCAGAGTCAGGTCTTTGTCAACAACAGTTATGCTGTCATACTTGGTCGTTGTGGAATCGTACTGATCCTGTGTCTGTGTTGTCGGCTCAGTTGTTGTGAATGTTCCGTTTTTGAGCATATAGTATGTGCCTGTTGTGGATTCCTTGAAAATTGCACCGTTTACCAATACAGCCTTGACGCCTGTGCCCTCGATCTTGAACTTTGCGCCTGCGAGATTTGCAGAATCAGCACCGTCGATCTTGTGGATAGCAATACCCGATGTGCCTGTAACGGTCTTTATCTCAGGGCTGTGACCTGTAACGTCGCCTGTGCCTGGGAAATCAGTGGTGCTGCTCGGTGTAACGTTAGGATTGTTGGAATATATCAGCTTTGCAGTGTTGTCATTTGTGCCTGTTGTGATGTTTGCGTTGCTGTTAAGTTTTGCAGAGTAAGTTACCTTGATGTCTGCGCCCTTCTGTGACTGATACTGGATAAAGTTCTTGATAGCCAGTCTGAATCCTCTGTCAGTAACACTTTCAAGTGTGATATCACTTGCATCAAGCGTAGTCGTTCCGATGGTGACCTCAACGTCTCTGTTGTAAGTCAGACCTGCTGTCATCGTATCCTCAATAACGAAGAAATACTTGGTGTAGCCGTCCATATCAGGAACCTTGGAATCTATCTGATAAGTTACCGTGTCACCAACACTTGCAGTGTTATACTTTGTCTTGCCGGTAGTCTCCATTATATTCTTGTCGAACGTAGGGATAACTTCCTTTGCGTTTACCTCAACATTTGCAGTTGCAACTTTGAGGATAAATCTCGTGTAAGCACTGTATTCATTGCCGTCCTGAGAATTATCTGCATCCTTTATGAAATAATAGCCAGCCGATGTAACGGTTATCGGGCTTGAGCCTTCTGAAACAGTCTTGGTCGCAAGGTGGTCCGCTACAACATTTGCAAACGCGCGCATAAAGTCGCCGTCCTGTTCTTTGTCCTTAATCACGCCTGCTACATCAGAAGCACCCGTGCAGGCCGTAAATGCTGTTCCGATAGTCGTGTCAGCTTTCAGTGCGCCAAGCAGTGTTGTTGCGTTAACGCCGTTGCCCCACTCTATCTCTGTGAGCACGCCGCCCGAAACGGTGCCCGTGAAAACCTGATATGCATCGTAAGTGTGTGAGTTCGTATCATTTGTCGGTTTGTTTATGGTGATAGTGTAACTATCCGCCGCAAAAGCGGTAATGCTCATGCTCATTACCATAAACACGGTAAAGACCATAGCCGTCAATAATCTTAAAGTTCTTTTCATAGTTCCTATTCCTTTCATATATCATTCAAACTGTTTCCGTGTCGCCAAAGCAGTTTATTCCGCCTCCCTTCTCTTTTTGCGCCAAAGCAGCAGGATAGAGCCTGCCATCATTGCCGCTCCTACGGAGATGTGCGGGATGATTCCGCCTCCGCCTGTATCAGGGAGATGATATTTAGTCTTGTTTTCAAACTCGTATGTCTCATTCTGCGTTACCTGCAGTTCCGCCGACATTACTCCGTTTCCGAGGTCTTTCACCGTGAAATGCAGCGTGTATTCTCTCGGGTCGTATTCTATCGTATCAGAGCTTTGAGGAATTACCTCTTTCATCTGATAAGTGAATTCTCCCACCGCATCGAAATGCAGATTGTCAAATTTAATAGTGCCATTCTGTGCATTGAGTGCCGTCGCAATCGTAGTGCCCGAGCCGTCAACTATCTCGAACTCAAAATCGTCTCCGTTGAGATTTCCGCCCTTGAGCGATTTTATCGCCTCTACCTCTGTCAGCGCCATCGTCGCCCTTATGGTAAAGTCAAGTCCCGAGTGGTTAGGACACTTGTTCGATGCATCAATAACGTCCTGATGATCCATGTTGAACAGCGCGTTGTCTATGACCACATCTCCGCCCGTGAGCGGCGTCTCCGCACTTGTTGTCTTGACACCATTCTCCTCGGTTATCGTGAACTGATAGCTGGGCTTGAGCGTCAGCTTTACGTCAAACAGCGCCGTCTGTACATCTGAGCCTTTGTACCTCTTTATGCTGTCAATGTGCCGTCCATTGACGATCTTGTACTGCGAGGTAAGTTCGTATTGCGGCTGTCCCGGCTGACCGTTCTGATAGTAGTCATCAGGTATGAATGAAATATCGTCTCCGTCAGTAGGGTCGCCTGTAGTCTTTGTGGGTACAATGACCTTTCCGTCCTTGTCGTAAAGCACACACCTGTTTACAGCCGTGATGTACGAATTATATACCCTGACCGTAGTGACTTTCTTTGCGCCTTGATATTCCACCGTCGTGTGCGAGTATTTTCCGCCGTCTGAAATTTCAATGTCAGCGTGTGTATATTGATGTTCAGTCGCATTGTCAAGCACCCTTATGTACACTGTTCGGTTGTTTCCGAAATCCACCTGTACAAGTCCTGCGGATTTAGCCTCATATTTTACGGTAACTCTTCGGGAGTCACCTGTTCCGCTTGAAGTTTGTGATATTTCATCCACCGCATCGTAATCTGCGATTCCTGTCTTTGTATAGACATCAGTTCCATATGGACTTGTTACTTCATATGTTATCGTTGATGCGCTGAAAACAGCACTTGCATCATCTGCAAACAGCTCAACTGTATCGCCGACATGCATTACATACTGCTGGTTTATGCTGTTAGGAATATATCCGTTCTGCTTGGGCAAACCCATACCGTCAAGCCACTCATTGACCATATCGATATTCTTGTCGCCGAGCGAGCTGTGCACAAATACAGGGAACCGGACTTCAACAAACAGTTTTTTATCTCCAAAAGTTACTACGGTACGATTGTATGCCCTGTCCGCATTTGTACCTACCTTTGTAGCCTTGTACCTGACAGAGACCTTCTTCATACCGTTTCCGATATCCGTTTCCGTCTCGCTGTTCGGAACAGCCGTCAGTTCGTTATTGTTGATATTGTTTATCGCAAACTGTGTGGTATCGTTCTGCGCTACAATGCAGCTGAACTCAATTTCATCGCCCAGATAGTAAACATAGTGATTCCAGAAAGCTTCCGAAGGGTCTATGAAAGACTTATTCAGCAGAAAGAACGTTTCAGGTCCGCTTGGAAGCGTGCCAAGCGGCGTGGTCAGGTATATCGCATTCTTTATTGTGATGTTGAATGTATCTGTAACATCGTCCTCGGTATACTGAATAACACAATCTCCTTCTCTGAGCGCTCTGTATTTGGCGCTGAGTTCATTTGACGTGAACGTATCATACTGTGTTCTGATCAGCTTTTCAGAGCCGCTTCCACCGTTTTCTCTGACTGTAAAATGTGCACCGTCCCAAGTATGCGGTGTATCTTCACCGACTGGTGCATAAACCTCTATCTCCTCGCCGACATATACAACATATCTGTTGGTAGTGTTGTTTACAGACTGGTCGTTAGGCTTGTTCACTCTTATTCTCGTTGCCTGGTCTACGTCAAGTTTGCCCGTCGAGGTCATAACGTAGATTGAGAACGAATCCGCCGTGAAATCAGCCTGCGTCTGCGTCAGCTTTGCATCTCCGACTTCCTCGACATCGCCGCTGTCCGTCTTGTGCAAAAGCTTGTTCGTACCAGGCTTCATATCCTGCGGCAGCATTATCTGCACCTGAACTTTCTTATTTTCAGCAGGTTCTGTCTCCCTGCCGTCTTTGTCCTTGAATGTTATGTCCACCGCTACAGCGTCAAGCACCTTTTCGTTAGCGCCTATTGCCTGCCGTGCGGTCTTTTCAGCCTCAGCCTTGTCAATGTCCGTTACAGTCATCGTCGTCTTTTCGGGGAAAGCGCCCTTTTCAGCCTTTGCCGTGACCTTTATTCCCGACGCCGATTCCTGCTCAAACAGCATCTCCGCCGCCGCGGTTTCCAGACTTACATATCCCGCGATATGCTCGTCCGCCTGTTCAATGCTGACCTTTGCGACCTCGCCGTCAACATCGCCCTGCACCGTTTCAAGCAGCACCTTGCCGTCCTTTTCAGTCATTTCCACAACGACCGCCGCCTTGTCAGGCTTTTTGTCAAGGTCTGCATCTATCAGCAGCACATCGCCCTTTTGCAGCTTCGCGTCCTTTGCACTCAGCAAAAGCTCCTTCTTTTCAAGCTCTGCCGCCCACGCCGCAATGCCCGAGCCGTACGGAACGCTCTGCCTGTCAACTCCCGCGTAATACATGCAGAAATATGCAAACAAGCTGTTCCATTCGCCGTATGGGCTGCCGTACCATTGACCATAACGTGTGTATCCGTTTCTCGTCTCTCCGTCATCGGAAATGTGATAGTTCTTTCTGCTTTCGCTGTAACCCAGCTGCGACACCGCCACCAGCGCGATGTTCTCCCTCACATCATCTGTGAGCTTCTCGGGAAGCGTCTTTTCCCACACCGCCTGAGTCTCAACATCTGCCGCCTCGTCGCTTACGCACCCGCTGGAATGTTCATGCTCATCAAGTTCGCAAATAAGCCGCTTTTCGTAGCATTCTTCCGTGTGTTCGTGCTCGCTGTCTTCGCAGATAAGAACCTTTTCATAACATTCATCAGTGTGGCTGTGCTCCTGCAATCCGCAGGTCTGCGTGTTATCCATAGCCGTACCCACACCGCGCAGCTGCCAGAAAACAGCCATCGAAACAACTATGGACATTGCAGTCAGGAAAGCAGCGATGCGATGCCGCAGCTTTCTGTTCGCATGCATTTTCCTTACATATTGCTCTGCATCAACTCTCAACGCTTTCCCTCCTTTGCATCGTATTTTTCAACCATTACTTAGACCACAGCGTGAACAGAACGCGCCCTATTATCTGCTCCCTGTCAACGCAGCCGATAGCCGAGCTTCTGCTGTCCACCGACGTCGCACGCTTGTCACCCAGAACAAACAAGCTGTTTTCGGGCACCGTCAAAGGAAACTGCACATCGCACTCGCCAAGACTCTTGTCAGAAGCATACGGCTCGTCGAGTACCTCTCCGTTGACAGATACAACACCGTCACTGTCAATGTCTATCCTGTCGCCGGGAAGCCCGATAACACGCTTTAACAGCATCTTGTTGTGCCACGAAATGCAGCACAGGTCACCGCGGTCAAAATCCTTTGTCTTTATCAGTAAAAGTATATCTCCGTCTTTGAGCGTAGGCTCCATGCTGTCACCCGAAACCTGAATAACAGGCAGAAACAGCGTCGAAACCAGCACCGCTATCGCCGCAACGACAATAAGCACCGCAAACGTGTTTCGCAGCATACGCCAGAAACGCTTCTTTTTCGCGATCTTCTCCTTTTCCAGCCTGACCTGCTCAGCATCTACCGCAGGCTCTGTTTCCTGCTCCTTCTGCTCATCGTTCATCAGATCATAGACCAGATCCACGAGTTCTTCCCGTTTAAGATCGCTCAGATCCTTCTTTTCCATAATACTCTCCAAAGCATATTTCACATATTTTAATATGTTTGTATTATACCATATTAGTTTGCGGTTGTCAACAAAAATAATATATTATGCATAAATATTATACATTTGTTCATAAATTTATGTTGCTTTTGTACAAAAAGAAATGATATGCACTTTGTACACCCTATACAATTATCCGCATTCAAATTTGTGAAACCTGACCCAATAAAAACGTTTAAGTTCGTTCGTATATATTTCAAATGCAACCTGAAAGGAGCGAACCACTATGAAAAAAATTGCAGCAATAGCACTCGCAGCGGCACTGGTATTTTCAATGGCAAGCTGTTCCGAATCGGGCGGCACAGGCACAAATCTCCCAGTTGTCACACAAACTCCCGACAGCAGCCTGCCTGATATCAGCACCCCTGACCCTGATACCAGCAAGCCCGACCCCGACAGCAGCGTCAACGATAAGCTCACTCCTCCCACTACACAAAAGCCTGTCCTCACACCGCCAACCACCGAGATCGAGGACATCATCAAGTCCGATTATAATGATTTCACCTATTTTTCCAAGGCACAAGACTACGATAACAAAACTCTGATCCGCAAGTATTACGAGGGCGAGATCAAAGACGATCTGTATAAAAAAGGCATCTTTGAAAAGTTCAAAGCCATACTCCAAAAAGATGTCATCACTCTCAAAGGCGAGCAGAGCGTGTCAGGCGGCGCAGATGCCATCATCACGCTGAAAACTAAAAGCGGCGAAGAATACAGGCTGTGCAAAGGCATACTGACCGAGCATCCTATGGAGGAGGGCGGACCGGAGGTCTACATCCTGGAGACTCCGCACTCAATGTACTATTTATGCTCGGACTATGAAAACAGCACGACCCTTGAATCACTGGTGACCGCAGGTGTCGTTACCGATGAAAACCTCGTCAAGACAGTTCTTCCGCAGGAAACTCCCGTAAAAAAGGGCAAGAGCGTGCAGCCTGACAATCCAATAGCTTTCATCACCCTGCGTTCAAATTACGCATGGGGCACAGAGTTCCACGGCAGCTGCGTTGATACCGCAGGCAGAATGTACACATTCGACTATTCAAAAGTATCCGAAGGCACATACAGCGGCACATTCGAGGAAAGACTGCTGCAGCTCATCAAGCAAAACGGCGTTGTTTCAACAGACATCATATATGACACCACACAGCTTCGTCAGGCTATCGCCTGTGCAAAGCAGGCAGACCCGAACGGCAAGTTCAAAGAAGAGTACAAAATGTGTGACTACGGACAGGATTCACTCTATGCAGTCGTTGACGGCAAGGCTTTCCTGCTTCAGTCAACAGGCGATTGCGACAAAACTCCGCTCGATGAAAAGGCTAAGGAAGCGATAAAATACTATACCAAAGCCTATTCGGGTGCGACCTGTCCCGCAGATAAAGAGTGCGAATAGTTTAAAGTTAATATAGCAGGGAGAAGATATATATGAAAAGATCAGCAGCTATGATACTTGCAGCGGCACTTGTATTATCAATGGCAGGCTGCGGCGAAAGCAAGGCAGGCACCGACATCTCAGCCGCACCGCAGATATCCTCGCGCCGCAGCGCAGACAGCAGAATTGACAGCAGCAGCGACCCCTACACCGAGCCTGCCAGCCTTGAAATGACCGACGGGCAGGAGATCGCCGAACTGCTCAAATACACTGATTTTTACTATACCGCCAAAACCGAAGAGCTTGACGAAGAAAAGCAGCTTTGGACAGTCTATGAGGGCAATCTGCAGGACGATTCCGCAAACAAGCAGCTCTACGATATGCTCTGCGGCTTTATCAAAAACAGCGAGATAAACTATGAAGAAGACCGCAGCCCAATGCTCGGCACACAGCTTCTCACAATGGTAAGAACGCATACCAAGCATTATACATACTACACCCTTTATAACGGCACGATACTTCAGGGTGACGAAGAAAAGAACATCTACATCCTCTCAGGACCTAATTCCAGCCACTACCTCAACCCCAGTGAGCAGGATAAAAAAACCTTTGAACAGCTTATCAAAAAGGGCGTCGAGTCCCCCGAAAACATAATCAACGAATCGGGCGGCGAAAAACTCACCCCTGCCCCCACAACGATAAACGACCTTGTTAATTACAGAATAACCAGCTTTGAGTATTCCGCAAAGTTCATCAAGGAAAACCGCGAAGCCGAAAGAAGAAGCTGCTACGAGGGCAAGGTAGACAGCTTCTCAATAAAAAAAGACATCTTCAACACGATCTGCAAAATAATCAACACCCAGAAAATCGACAACGACGACGTTGCCAAAAAGCTCCCCACAGGGCAAAGATGCGCCACTGAAAAAGAGCCTGTCGTCACCCTCACAAACGCCGCCGGCGGCGAGTTCAACCTCTGCAAAGGCACCGCCTACGCAGCCTCAAACAACTCCTCTGGGCAGCCCGTCTGGGTAATCATTTCGCCCAACGGCAAAAGAGATTTCTTCACCTACGACGAGCAGCAGGCAAAGCAGCTCAACGACCTTGTCCAGCAGGGCGTCTGCCGCGCTGAAAACTTTATCAAAGACGAGTATTCGGGCAACAAGACCCCCGACCCGTCCAAAAAGCTCACCGCAAAAGACCTCGCCTACATCAGCGTCCGCACCAACTACGCCGAGGGCTCACATATCGCGGGCTACTACGTCAGCAAAAAAGGCGAGCTGTTCGATTTCAACTTCTCTGATATCGAGGGCAGCGGCAGAATGCCGTTCCAGCAGTGGCTCGTCAAGCAGATAGAGATACATTCCCAGACCGCAGACCCCGCCTGCACAGTTGACGTCAACGCCCTCAACAAGGGTCTTGAATACGCAGCTAAAATAGACCCCAACGCCAAAGTCACCAGCGAAAACAAAATGTTTGACTACGGTCAGAACACCGCCTACGCAATAGTTGACGGAAAGTTCGTTATGCTCTGGTCAAAGGGCGATAACGACGTCACCGTCGAGGACAAAAACGTCCCAAAGGCGACCGAGGCTTTCAACGAGGCTGTGAGACCACTTGAATCATACGACGATTGATAACCACCTTACCTCCACTTTCATTTTTCAGCCTGTACCCACGCGGTGCAGGCTTTTTTCTGTTGATTTTACGCGCAATATGTGGTAGAATACTCTTAGCTATTTCAAATTGAGGTGAGCGTAATGCCAAACAGAAAAATTCTCATAATCGACGATGACGCCGATTTGTCAATGATAATCAGCGATATGCTGGAAAGCAAGGACTTTGACGTAAAGTGCGCCGAAAGCAGCGAAGAAGCTTTCGACGTGCTTGCGCAGACAAGCTTTGACCTTATCCTGCTCGATATAAACCTGCCCGACTCATCGGGTTTTGAGATATGCAGGCAGCTGCGTGAGGTCTCAAACGTGCCTGTCATCTTCGCAAGCGCACGCACCAGCGAAACCGACAGGATAACAGGCTTTGACATCGGCGGCGACGACTACCTGCCAAAGCCCTATTCAATGAAAGAGCTTCTGTCCCGCATAAATGCCCTTATCCGCCGCACCTACGGCACAGCCGAAAAGGAAAAGACCGTCACTTTCGGCGACGTGTGCGTAAACATCACCGCCCGCACAGTCACCCGCGGCGGCAGCCCCGTCAGCCTTTCCCTGCGCGAGTTCGACCTGCTCGCCTACCTGTGCGAGCACAAAAACGAAGCCGTCGCCAAGGACAAGCTCATAAACGAAGTCTGGGGCGCGTTCTCAATGGTTGAGCCGTCGACCCTCACCGTGCATATCCGCTGGCTGCGTGAAAAGCTGGAAAGCGACCCCGCAAAACCCGCCTACATAAAGACCGTCTGGGGCGTAGGCTACATTCTGGAGGACAAGTGATGAAAGCTAAACTGTTTACGCAGGCTCTCGTTTTTACCATACTTATCGCCATTGCGGGAGTGCTGTTCTATGTTACCAATACAAGCACCAAGCTCGACGAAGCGCGCAGCGAGGAGCTTGTCTCCGTCCACGAGATTCAGACCGTTCTCAAACAGGGCAATACCCAGCAAGCACAAGCGCTGCTTACCGACCTCGATACCCAGCTTCGCACCCTCGACGTTGAAACAAAAGCAAATTACAGCATCATCTGGATCTGCCTTATCGCCGCAGGCTGCATCTTTGCAAACGCCGCCTATACCTACTTTGCCGTGCTGCGACCCTTTGCAAAGCTTGAAAAATACGCAGGTCAGCTCGCCGCTGGCAACTTTGATATCCCGCTTGACTACGAGCGCAAAAACTATTTCGGCAAATTCACCTGGGCGTTTGACAGTATGCGCCGCGAGATTATCTCCGCCCGCGCAGGCGAAAAGCAGGCGGTTGAAAACAACAAGACCGTTATCGCCACCCTTTCCCACGACATCAAAACCCCCGTCGCGTCTATCCGCGCCTACGCCGAGGGACTCGACGCCTACCTTGAAACCTCGCCCGAAAAGCGCAGCCGCTACCTCTCGGTCATCATGCGCAAATGCGACGAAGTCTCAAAGCTCACCAACGACCTTTTCGTCCACTCTCTTTCCAGCCTCGATAAGCTGGAAATTAAAGCCCACGATACCGAGGTCTGCTCCCTGCTTTCCGAGGCTGTCACCGAGCTTGACCCGCAGGGCACAGAGATCCACTTTGAAAAGCCTGCTTATAAATTCGTCACCAGCGCCGACCCCGACAGGCTCAAACAAATCGTCGAAAACATCATCACCAACGCAAGAAAATATGCCAAAACCGAAATCGACGTCGCCCTCGAACGCACAAAAGACACCCTCGCCGTCCGCTTCACCGACCACGGCAAAGGCATTCCCGACGAGGATATGGCGTTCGTCACCGAGAAATTCTACCGCGGTCACAACTGCGAAAGCGAGCAGGGCAGCGGTCTCGGTCTTTATATCGTAAACTATCTGTGTACCAAAATGGGCGCCGAGCTTGCCCTGCGCAATACAGGCAGCGGACTCGAGGTCACAGTCACTTTGAAAGAAAAATCAGGCTCTCCCGACACCTTAAGGATTTCTTAATAACTTTTTCTGTAATATGAAAGTACAGAAAAGAACAAAAGGATTTTTCGGGAGGAGAAAAAAATGAAAACATCAATACTTTCAGCAAAGGACTTGTGCAAGAGTTTCGCCCACAACGGCGGACAGCTGCACATCATCTCCAATGTTGACCTCGATATCTACGAGGGCGACTTCACCGTTATAATGGGCGCATCAGGCTCGGGCAAATCCACCCTGCTTTATGCACTCAGCGGAATGGACAGAGCCACCAACGGCAGCGTAATGTACGGCGGCGAAGACATCGCCAAGCTCAAAGAAAAAAAGCTCGCCGAGCTGCGCCATACCGATTTCGGCTTCGTTTTCCAGCAAATGCACCTTGTCAGCAACCTCACCATCTTTGAAAACGTCGCTGTCACAGGCTATCTCAATAAGTCCGCGAGTGCAAAGGAAACAAACAAGCGCGTTGACGAGCTGCTCGAAAAAATGAACATCTCACACATCAAGACTCACCTGCCCTCACAGGTGTCAGGCGGCGAACAGCAAAGATGTGCAATAGCAAGAGCCGTCGTAAATAACCCCAAGCTCATCTTCGCAGACGAGCCCACAGGCGCCCTCAACAGAAAGAATACCGCCGATGTCCTCGACCTGCTCACCGAACTTAACGAGGGCGGTCAAAGTATACTGATGGTAACTCACGACGTCCGCGCCGCCGCACGCGCGAACAGGATACTCTACCTGTCCGACGGCAAAATACTCGGCGACCTCTCCCTCGCACCCTACAAAGAGGAAGACATCAAGAGCCGTGAGACACAGATAAACGCATGGCTCACATCACTTGAATGGTGAGGTGAGACTATGGAAATAATCACACTTGTAAAGGCAAACATCAAAAGGCGTAAAGGCGCGTTTATCGCAGTTATGCTGCTCACCGCCATAATCATTTCGTCATCGCTGTCTATCCTCAACTTTCTCGACAGCAAGGACAAAGCGCTCGAACGCTCCTTCAAAGATATCGGCGATCCCGCAGAGGTCTGCATTGTCGCCAACAACTATTATACACCCGAGCTTGAAGACAAGGTACGCAGCCTTGACATAGTCAAAAAGCTGGAAGTATACGATTCGCTTCAAAACTGGTACAACAACAAAACCTCAAACAGAGTCGGAAATTCAAACGACGGCAACAGCTATTTTTATATGAAGCTGCACGACGGCATAAAGCTGATAAACTCCGACATCACAGGCTTGCAGGACAATATCCCCGCGCTTGAAAAAGGCGAGGTTTACCTGCCTCTTGGCTGTAAGGAAAAGCTGAACTGCAAGATAGGCGACACGCTTGAAACCTGCTTTTATTACAAAAAATACGAGTTCACAATAAAGGGCTTCGTCCAGGAGCCGCAGAACGGTTCCTCACAGATAGGCTGGAAGCAGGTGTTCATTTCCGACGAGGACTTTGACGAGCTTTCAAGAATATCCGCCGAAACCAAAGCCGACCCCAAATACAAAAACGACGAGGCTGTCCGCAAAGGCGTCGAGGTCAAGCTGTTCAACGTTTACAAAGCAGACAGCTACACAGGCAGCGACGCAAAATTCCAAAGAGACGTCAACCTCGCGACTAAGCTCGACGACCTGTCACTCGGCACGCTGACAAGAGCGCAGTCATCAAACTACTCTGCCCTGCTGCCCGACGTGCTTTCAAAGATAGTGCTTGCGTTTATCGTCGTGCTGTTCATCGTGGCACTGGTCATTATGGGACACAGCATCTCCAGCGAAATAGAGATAGACCGCAAAAAGCTGGGCATACTCAAATCCCAGGGCTTCACCACCCATAAGATAAGGCTGATAATGCAGGTGCAGTACATTATGGCAATGCTCATAGGCATCGTTATCGGTCTTGTCGGCGCATTCTTCCTTTCGGGAGTTATCGCAAATGTGTTCATCGAAAGCGTGGGCACACCCGTTGACATCGAGGTAAGCGTCTTAAAAGCTGTGCTTATCATCATCGCACTTGTCAGCGTTTCCCTGCTCACTATGGCACTCAAAACCCACAAGGTCACAAAAATATCGCCCGTCAAGGCTATCACAGGACAAAATGACGAGGTCTACTTTGACAGCAGACTACAAATGGGCTTGAACAAAAAGTTCCTTTCGCTCTCCCTCGCAGTCAGACAGTTCACCTCCGCAAAGCGCCGCTATATCAGTATGCTGATAATCTCCGCCCTGCTTATGTTCTTTATGGTCTCCATAAACCTTATCGCAAGCCTTGTCACCTCCCGCAACGCCCTTGAAATGATGGGCGCAGAGGCAACTCAGCTGGATATGAACGTCAACAACGCAGGCGATGACCCTATGACCATTGACGAGGCTGAAAAGATTGCAGAAGAGATAATAAACAAATATACCACGATAGAAAAAAGATACGCCGTCAACGGAAACTACTGCTCTATCAACGGCTATAAAATATTCTGCCGTGCGTACAAATACCCCGAGGACATCGGCGGCGTCATCAAGGGCAGAAACCCCAGACAGAAAAACGAGATACTCATCACCCAGCTCGTCAGCGACCAATACGGCTGGAAAATAGGCGATAAGGTCACCGTCGCAGGCAGAAAGGGCGAGCTTGAATGTATCGTCTCGGGCATCTATCAGTCTATGAACGACGCAGGTATGGTGTTTGCAATACCCTACGAAGCCTTTGAAACACTCAACCCCAACCTTAAAATACTCTACGAGGGCTTTGTCATCAAGGACGAGTCCAAGGGTAAGCAGATTGCCGACGAAATAAGCAAAGCTCTTGTGAACGATAAGGGTGAAAAGCAAGGCTCCTGCTCATATTGGGACATCGACTCACAGGGCGAGGAGATGTACGCAAACGAAATAAACCTGCTCAAAGGCATAATCTATAGCTTTTCAGGCGTGTTTATGCTTATAGCAGTCGTCCTGCTGTGCACCAAAGCATTCGTCCTCGAAAGACGCGACATCGGCATCTATAAAGCAGTGGGCTTTACATCATCAAAGCTCCGCCTGTCCTTCGCATTCAGATTTTCATTCGTCGCAATGCTCGGCGCAGTGATAGGCTGTGTCCTCTCAATGCTGCTCACACAGAAAATGATGTCACTTCTGCTAAGTTCAATAGGCATCTGCTACCTCGAATTTGAAATAGGCTTGCTCGACATCATTATCCCAATGGCAGTACTGATAGTGGGCTTCTTCGTGTTCTCACTTATCGCCTCCCGCAAAATAAAGAAAGTCGAAACAAAAGAACTTGTAATTGAGTAGCCGCCGCGGCGGTTGGGGACGACCGTAAAGCCCCCAAAAAAGAGCAAAAACAACCCAAATAACAATAAAAGAACTCGCGAACCATATTGATTCGCGAGTTTTCTTTTTTCTGTATCATAACACGTTTCATTGGCGGCATTCTCGTCGACCTTGCTTAATTATAGCCCGGAGCGACACAATGGTTATTGTTCGCTCAAACTATTATGCGACGGACAAGCGCGCCGCCGCGGCGGTCATGCCCACGGGTCAGCCGACTTTGGCTCTCTGATGTCTGAAAGCAGGAACTGCTCCCAAAGGAACCACTGACCTGTCGAACCCTGCTGCCTGAGCTGTACCTGACGAATGCTGTCAGCTCCGCCCGAGCGGATGTGCATCGTTGCATAACCCTCGTTCTGATATGTGTAAGGGTTAGTCTCAACAGTGATGGTGAACGGCTGAGACGGCGTGTAATCGTTGTCTGGTGTAGCACCGTGGAAGAACGAGAACGGCTTGTATGGCTTGCCCTCCAGTCTGTCACGCAGGAACTGAATCTCGTGCGGCGAAAGCGGACGAGGTCCCTTGAGGAAATTGAGCATGTCAATACCGATCTGCGGTGCAGCCGCGTAAGCGCAAAGTGCACATACAGTAAGTGCAGCCGTGTCGTAAACAGACTTCAGCTGTGCCTGCGGCAGAGCCTTCATCTCCTCAACGCTCTCCGGCAGCCTCTCAAACGTGATGGTCTTAGGACCTGTCTCCTTGCCCATGTTTGAAACTGCGCCCTGGATACCACCTGCGGCTTTGTTCATAAGGTTGTCGAAAATACCCATAATAAAACACTCCTTTTTATTCAGTTTATTTAAAACCTTTGACACATTATATCATATATTTAGTGATATTGCAAGAGAAAAAACAAATTTTTTTCGCCCTCTCCCCGCTTTACATTTTCAGCCCTTTGTGCTATACTTTTCTTGATAAAAAACAAAGGGGTGACAGCCTTGTTCGGCAGGTGGAAAGTGTCCTGTGAAAACGCATCTTCACGCGCAGCAAAGAATTTTGAGTATAACAAAAAGCTCTGCCATAAGCTCGGCAATAGCTTGCTTAACGGGCAGGAGCACGAACCCGTCCGCTCAATGCGCTACGGCAAATACGATATGCACCATTGCGGCTGCGAGATAATCGCCGTCTATAACGTCATGAAACTGCTGCATATGCCGCAGGACCTCGCCCAGCTCATCTGCGAGTTCGAGGTCAATAAGCTCGCCTTTCTGCTTGACTCCGCAGTGTTTGGCTCCGACCCCAAAAAGCTCCGCAGATTCTTTGATGCCCACGGCGTCGGCTACGAGTATTATACCGATAGAGACCATTTTTACGATAACGCCACCCGCTCCCCCTTCGGTATAGTCGGCTTCTGGATAAATACCTGTTCCAAACACCCGCTGAACTATTTCAGCTCAGGACTGCATACCGTCGCCTATACTATCGACAAAACAAGCGGCGAGGTCAGCGTCTATAACCGCTATAACGGCGATACCAACCCCCGTACCTACCGCGATATGCGCGAGCTTATCGACGACCGCCGCTTCATCTGCGCCTACCTCTTCCCAAACAATTAAAAACCGCATATTGCATTGTTACTAAGACAAATCAGTATTTAGCGTCTTTGACGCTAACAGTGAATAGTGAATAACGAATAGTGAAAAGTTAATAGTTAAGGTATCGCCTGGGGCGATGTATTAAAAAAATAAGTGAGCGAAGCGAACACCACAATTATTCACTATTCACTTTTCGCTCTTCACTATTCGTTGCTTGTCGGCGCAAAGCGCCGACAAATTCTGATTTGTATTTTGTATTAAGAACGATAAAAAAGAGCAGCCCAAGCATTTTTGCCTGTCCTGCTCTTTTTGTATAGGGGGTGTATGTTGAAAACTATTGACAAAGCGGCGCCGTTATGCTATGATAACTATGACACCATATGATAGCCTTACTATCATAATAACATCATAACACGAAAAGAGCTGATTGTCAAGTGGATTATCAGGTTTATCTGAAAAAAATAAAAAAGGACAACGTCGCCGCCGCAACTAATGCCGCCTGCGAACTTTTGCAGGAAAAAGGCATCGAGAACGTCAAAATGACCGACGTTGCCCGCAAAGCGAACCTCGGCGTCGCATCAATGTACAGGTACTTTGAAACCAAGGAAAAACTCATCATCACCTGCGCCGTCAAGATGTGGGAAAAGGTCATCGAAAGCATAATGCCCGCATTCTGCACCACCGAGTATTCCACCCTCTGCGGCTTTGAAAAAATAAAAAGAATCCTGTCCGTCTATAAAACCCTCTTTGACGAGCATAAGGACTTCGTCAGGTTCGTCGCGCGCTTCGATTCCTATTGCCTAAACAACAGCATTGAGACCGATAAGCTCGCCGACTATGAGAAGCTGTTCTCCCTGCTCTACGAGTATTTCTCCGAGGCTTTCGACCTCGGCATAACCGACGGCAGTATCCGCGCAGACGTCGATAGACGCGTGTTCTACCTAACCTGCAACCACGCCCTTATGGCTGTCGTGCAAAAGCTCGTCTCGGGCGAAATTCTCGCCCAGGATAACTTTGCCGACTCCACCGAAATAGACATAATGATAGATATCTTTATGAGCTATATCAAAGCCGCCTGACTTTTTGAACGTGCCTTTAATAAACTGTCTCCGATAATCTTTTGCGGAGGCAGTTTTTCTTGTAACAGCGCGCCTTTTCAAATGTAAAAAAATTATGAACACTATTTACAATGACTGTCGAAGATTGTATAATAAAGGTACAAATTTAGTATTTGGAGGTCGGAAAATATGGCTGACGAAAAGAAAGAAAAGAAGGAAAAGAAGGGCTTTATAAAGGAGTTTAAGGAGTTCATCTCCCGCGGCAGTGTGCTGGATATGGCTGTCGGTATCATCATCGGCGGCGCTTTCACAGCAATTGTAAAATCGCTGGTTGAAGACATCTTCACACCAATTCTGGGAATGATCCTCGCAGGCGTTAACTTCAAGAGCCTGAGCATCACTATCCCTTGGGGCAGCAAGCCTGAGATCTACTATGGTCTGTTCCTCGAGGCAGTAGTTACATTCCTGCTCACCGCACTGTGCGTATTCCTTATGATAAAGGCTATCAACAAGTTCCGCAAGAAGAAGGAAGAAGAGCCCGAGAAGCCCGATCCACAGATCGAACTGCTTACCGAGATCAGAGACCTGCTTGCTAACGGCAAGGCTGCGGAAGCTGCTGCTAAGCTCGAAGACAAAAAAGAATAAATGCACAAAAGCCTCCTGCAAAATTCGGGAGGCTTTTTGAATAACTGCAAACACTGAAAGACACCTGACAGCAAAGGGGAGATAACAAATGAAACTAGAAAAGAAACAAAGATACGTCCCAGTCACCGATAAAGACCGAAAGTGCGGCAATATCACCTACCTTTCCTACCGCGGCACAACCATCTATGCCCTGCACGGCAAAAACGGCGATATGATGATAGATACAGGGCTTTTCCACATCAGAGGCGCCGTGAAAAAGTGGGCAAAGAACTTCAACATCAAGTATATCTTCATCACCCACGCCCACGCCGACCACGACTGGAACGCAGCGCAGTTCAAAAAGCTGTTCGGCGCAAAGCTGCTGCTGAACAAAAACGACTTCAGGCTCCGCGGCAGCTACGAAAAAATGCAGCCCACCCGCAAAAAATACCGTCTCAAATGTTTCCACCTCAACAATATGGGCAGGCTGTTCCCGAGCCAGTGGTACAGCGTCGAACACCCCATAAAATCAGAGGGCAGCGCCCTGCTCTCAAAGCTGGGCTTTGACGGTGAGTTTATCTTTTTCCCGGGGCATACCGAGGGCATGACCGCCATCAAGTGCGGCGACGTCCTCTATTGCGGCGACGCCTTCACCGCCCTGTTCTACGAAGCCGAAATACCGCCCTACGCCACCGATATAGCCGAGATGAAAAAGTCCCTCGAAAAGCTGGCAAAAATCGACGTCAGATGGCTCGCCTGCGGTCACGGTCTGCCCGTGAAAATGTCCGACGCCCGCAAGGTCATCGCCAACTATCTCAAAAACGCATAAACAACAAGACCTCTCCTGCCATCGCAAAAGAGGTCTTTTTTCGTCTATTCAAGCCACATTATCCCTCGGACCTGCGCCGTCAGATAGTCTGACATGTTCACCGAGTATATCCGCGTTTTAAGGTACGCCTCCGTCCAGTCAACGCAGTAGTTCCCGTAAGGGTCCTGCATTCGGAAATAGGTCACACCGTTCTTTGTGTAGTAGCCGTAAATTATCTGGAAATGGTACGCTCCGCTTGCCGTGCGCAGACCGACCAGCACAAGATTATCACCGTTGAGTACACGCTTGATGTCAATGCCCTGCGGTGCAGTGTTGAGCTTTGCAGTAAAGCCGTAGGACTGCGCCAGCGTCACAAGATTTGCAAGCACCGAACCGCAGTTCTTTGCGCCGTATGAAAGCGACATCGAAACGCCCATCGCGTTCCAGCCGTTAAGGTACTGCTTTTTGAGCACCGTGTCCTTGTTGAGATTCAATCCCTTTGCATTGAGCAGCATAGTCGTGCTCGTTCCGCCGCAGCCGTAGGTCGCAACGACCTTTCCGCTGTTGCCGACACCGCCGCCAAGCTGGTTTATCGGCTCAAAGTCCACCGTCACGTCCAAGCGCAGCGTCGCAGCCGAAATGCTGTTAACCGCCGAGAGCTTTCCGCCCCTGAGCGCCCTTACAGAGAACGTGTACTTTGCACCCGCCGTCAAGCCCGAAACAGTCGCGCTGTTCGTCTTTGATGTCTTGACCAGCTTGTAAGTGCCGTCACTGCCCTTTATGTAAACGTTGTAGCTTTCCGCACCGCTGACAAGCTCCCACGTCAGCGTTATCTTTGTCTCGTAAGCCTCAGTCTTTGTAACTTTGACCGAGATATCCTCAATGCTCGGCGTCCTGACCATGATATACGCAGCCTGCGTGTATCTGCCGTCTGCCTGACCTTTGATGCAGTAGGAATAGGTCACTCCCTGTTCAAGTCCCGTAAAGGTCACACTGCCGCCGCGGGTGTAGGTCTTGTAAGCGTAACTGCCGTTGTCGCCTTTGAGATAAATGTTGTATGTGTCCGCAAGGCTCACGCCGTCCCAGGTAAGCGTGATGGAATTCTCCGTCGCGTTCGCCTTTAAGTTTGTGATCTGCAGCTGCTCTATGCTCAGCGTCTTAACCGTCACAAAGCTGGTCTGCGTGTACTTTCCGTCCGCCTGTCCCTTTATCGAATAGCTGTACTCTGTCTCGGGATTAAGTCCCGTGAGCTTTACGCTGCCGCCGCGGGTGTAGGTCTTGTAAGCATAAGTTCCATTTTCGCTTTTAACATAAACGTTGTAAGTGTCAATGCCCGGGTGAATGTCCCACGACAGCGTCACCGAGTTCTCCGTGACCTCTGCCTTGACGTTTTTAAGCTCCAGCTCCTCAAACGCCAGCGTCTTTGCGTCTGCATAGCTCATCGGAGAAACCCTGTCCGCGTAATGCGCCTTTACCGCAAAGCTGTACTGCACCTGCGAATCAAGCCCGTCAACCGTGATATTGTTGCTCTTTGCCGTAGCCCTCAGCTTGTAAGTTCCGTCAGCGCCCTTCACGTAAACGTCGTAGCTGTCAACGCCCTTTCTCTCGCGCCACTGCAGCGCCACAGTGTTAAGGTCGGGCACTGCTTTCATGTCATCAAGAACCAGCGTCTCAATGCCAGTTGTCTGCGCCGTGAAATAACTGTTCTGCGTGAACTTTCCGCCGCTTTGACCTCTTATCAGGAACGTGTACTCTGTCTCGGGATCAAGCCCGCCGACAACCACGCTGTCCGTCTCCGAAGACGCCGCAAACGTGTATCCTGTCCTGTCACTGCCAATGTAAACGTTGTATGTGTCAACGCCCTTTACCGCCGCCCAGCTCAGCTTTACGCTGTCATAAGCAGCCTCTGCGGTGATGTCCTCAATGCTTATGCTGCGAATGTCGCTGCTGTCAGGCTGCGCACCCTTTTGCGGTGTGACAGTTACCTCTGCCGCCTTTGTGTAACCACTGGCAGCCTTGCCCTTAACGACGAGAGTGTAACTCTTGTCCGTCTGCAAGCCTGCTATCAGCGCATTATTTCCGTAAGTGCTCGTCAGCAGCTTCAAGCCGCTTGCATTTTTCTGATAAACTTCATAAGAAAGTATACCCTGCTGATGCTCCCAGCTAAGCGTTGCCGAATCAACACCGGCCTGCGCCGTAAGCGCCTTGACCGTCATCTTCGCCGCCGCACTGTCCAGCGCCTTGTCGCCCGCGCTGTCCGTCGTCGTAATGCTGACCTCGCCGACCTTTACAGTCTCTCCGCCTGCGTGACCCATGACCACAAAAGTATGGCTCGTCTTTGCTTTAAGACCTGTCACCGCAGCCGAATTGTCCACCGTGTTGCGAAGCAGTGTCAGCCCACCGCTGCTGTCCTTTTCATAAATGCTGAAAAACGCCGTGTCGCTCTTTTGCCAGTTCAGCACCACCGTCTGTGAAGATGCCTGCGCACTGACCGAGCTGATGCCGCTTACTCCTGCGCTTCCCTGCTGGGACTGCGCACTTGCCGCCAGCGACGTGTCCAGCACCGTTCCCTGCGCCCACCATGCACCGCTTGCCAGCACGAATGCCGTCGCCAGCAGCGCCGCCGAGCGCTTGAAAAACCTGTTCATAAAACAGCTCCTTTAGTTTTTGTCAAAAGATATTACCCTTTATTTTCAATACTAAAATAGCATTATACCACATTTGCGCCAAAAAGTCAAATTTCCCGCCCTTTCATCAAAAAAGCACCCGTTTTTCACGAGTGCTTTTTGCGCCTTTTTCAGTTCCTGATAAGCTCCTTTGGAATCTCATTGTAATCGAACATTACCTCCGAGTGATTGTCCCTTATCAGCTTCTTGTAGATTATATCCCCTGTTTTTCTGTCCTTTGTCAGCTTGTAGATCTTCGAGATGCGGAAGTATTTGTCACCCTCCTTGGCGAAGTGGTGGTCCTCCTCAACTATCTCGTAAACGTGCGGGAAAGGTCGCGCGCTGCGCAGTTCGCCTTTAAGCTCGCCGTTTTCGCACCATACGCAAAGCTGAACAGGCTGGGTAGTGGTATTTTTGAATCTGAAATCAATGTAATTGTAGCAGACCGACGTGCCCGAGCTCATCGGGATACGTACATCACCGTCAGGCGCCAGCGCGTCAGAGTGGGTGTGGAACTCCGTCACAGTCAGCGGGCTGTGTATCACCAGCAAGTGAATCGTGTTTCCCAGGTTGCAAAGTCCGCCGCCAAGTCCGGGCTGAAGCTTGTTCGCAGAAATAATCCTGCCGTCTTTGTAGCCAGCCTTCTTGGTTATCTTGCCCACCGTCCGCCAGAACGAGAACGTCTCGCCCGGTCTGATGATAATGCCGTTGATCTTTTTGCACGCAAGGTCAATGTTCACTGCCTTGTTTTTCTGCAGAACAGGGTCAATGCCCTTGCCCTTTTTGATAAGATGATTGCTGTGGGTCGAAACTACGTTTCTCAGGCGTCTGTCCGTCTGCCCGTGAGCAAACTTCTCATTGCCCGCAGCGTCCTTAACGTTCCTCTTTATTTTTTCCTTTGTTTCGCTTATCGCATATGTAGCAGGACAGATATCGCAAAACAGGATATCCTTGTTTCCTATCCTCATTTTCTCCTCCTGATGTCTCCGAGTCTGTATCTGTATTTTTTCCTGTGTTTCCACGTCCACATAACAAAATACTCAACATACCGCCTTATGCCAATCTTCTTTTCACCGGGCAGGCGAATGAAATGCACAAGTATGCTTGCTATGCCGCTGTTGTTCGCACCGTGAATGTCCGTGATAATCTGGTCGCCTATGCAAACGACCTTGTCCTTTTCCAAGCCCATAAGCTCCACAGCCTTGTTATACCCCGCAGGGTCAGGCTTTCCAGCATCGCAGATGTACAGCGTCTTTATGTTCTTGTTGAAACGCTCCACCCTGCTCTTTTCGTTGTCCGAAAGCAAACAGGTCTTGAAACCCATCTTGTGAAGCACCTCAAAGAAATGGTCGACCTTCGGGTTTGAATCGTCTCCGTGATGAACCACCGTGTTGTCCACATCAAATATAATTCCGCGATAGCCCAGCTCCCAGAGCCTCTTGTAATCTATCGCAAACACGCTTTTCACATATTCGTAAGGATAAAATTCTCTCAGCATATCACTGCTCCATGTAACTGCAGACAGTGTCTATCTGCGCGCCGAAATCGCTGCCGAAGCACTGGTTGAAAAACGCACTTCCGATAGTGAACGATGCAGGATTTATCTTCTTTATCTCGTCAAGTCTCTCATAGCTGTTGATGCTGCCCGCAACACAAACAGGCGCATCAACGCTCGCCACGAACTTGTCGATCAGCTTGTAAGCGTCCCCCGTGTATCTGTAACCCAACAGGTCTATGCCGTAAGCACCCTTTGAGAGATACTCATTGGCGTCAGCTATCATCTTTTCAACGCTGCCCTCCATCACCGTCGGACGCTCTTTCAGATCTCCCACGAACGGGCAGTATTTAAGTCCGTGCTGCTTGCAAAGCTGCATAACAGAGTCAAAAAACACCGTTCCCATAAGCAGATCAACGCCACACTCGATCGCCATTTTTGCGCCCTCAAGGCACTCCTGCTCTGTGTACTCAACGACTTCCAGCGCCGTCTTTTTGCCGCAGTCTTTCATGTAAGCGTATAACTTTTTCATTTCCTCCAAAGGCAGCGGCTTCTCCTTGAAGCCCCAGTATTCTGCCTTTGTGTCTTTGCACTTGTCAAAGATCTCGTAGGCGTTGCTGACCGTCTGATCGTCGCACGTCAGCATTACCACCAGCATTGGTTTGTTGTCCATTTTCAATTCGCTCCTGTTTTTTCATATTCTCACAATCTCTTTTTTCCATAAAAACACAAGGTATTATACCATATATATATACAATTGTCAATGTTCAAAATAAACCGACATCCCTCGCCAAAAGAATGTCGGTTTGTTGAAAATATCATTGTTGTTTCGTCGTTACACTCGACGGCAGCTTCTGTGCACCGAACGCCTTGCACAGCTTGTCCAGCTCCGCCTTGTAGTCGAACTTTTTGGTGTAATTGATAGGCTTCACGCCCTCACTGGCAAGGTCGAATGTGCACTGCGAAACCGCCAGCACATTATTGCCCACCCTGTAATACGCATACGTCAGCTCAGTGGAGCTTTCCGTGTCCTTGTAAACAGCCACAGCACAGTCCGCCCCGAAATACGACTGCGTAATGTCCTTGTCCGTTATCAGCTGCGTTTTCATATCGTTGGTAAACACCTTGCTGTAAACGTTCTTCGCCTCTGCCTCGTCCTTGCAGTTGAAATTCACAGCTGTAACATATCCGTCAAGGGTGTAATCCTTCTTGCCCTCGATTTCATATTCAAAACTCTGGAACTCAATGAACACCTGCGAGTCCGCCTTGACCTTTGCTATCGTCTTTTCGTTGTCGATCAGGTCATCGAACGGGTCAAACAGCTTTGCCGTTTTCACATCAGCGCATATCTTGTACACGCCTGCCGCTTCGCCGCTGTAATAATTTCTGAACGCTTCCAGCGGGTCAGTATTTGCCGTCACGATCTCCTGCGCCCCGAAAGTTTTCTTCGCCACAGTTTTCAGGTCAACCCCAACACTTGCCGCAGGCGGCGTGTACTGCGTGGCAGCCGTCGTCGTTTTCTTCGTAACGCTCGATTCATCAGGCGGATACGGGTACGGCACATCAGTCTCACTGGTGTTTTTCGTGGTCGTTGTCGCCGACGTAGTTGTAGTTGTCGTGGTCGTCGTAGTAGTCGTCTCAGCCTCGCTGCTTGAACTGTCCGCCGCCGACGAATAATCTCCGCCGCCCAAAGATTCCTCCGAGCACGCCGCCATAGACAGCACCATAACCAGCGCAAGCGCCGCCGCAATTACCTTTTTCATTGCAGATCCTCCCTTTGTTTCAAATATCGCAACTGCCTCGCAGCAGCATTCACTTTTTCTCACTTTCGAGCCGCTTCCTCAGCTTCTCCAAAATCGCCTGTTTTCCGAGCGGAATGCCCTCAGGCAGCGCATCAAACGAGAAAAATGCCTGCTCTGTGACTTCTTCCTCCTGCACTTTCATTTCTCCCGAAAAATCACGGCACAAATATATCAGTCCCGCAACGTAACCCTGGTCACCGTTGGGGTATTCGTAAAACGTCTCCTTGCCCGAGCGCGTCACAAAAAGCTCCAGCTCTCCGCAAACAAGTCCCGACTCCTCAAAGACCTCTCTGCGCGCGCACTCCTCAAAGCTCTCTCCCAGCTCCATAGACCCCGCTGGTATGTCCCAGAAACCGTTGTCACGGCGCTTTTGCAAAAGCACCTCGCCCTTTTCGTTCACAAGCAAAACGCCCGCACCCGTGAGTATAAGCGGTCTGTTTCCCAAAATTTTCCTAAGGTCAAGTATGTATCCCATAACATCAGCACCCCTTTCCACCCTATTCTACCACAAATCCCGCCATTTTTCAAGATGCGTAAACACAAAATACTTGACTTTGACATAGTTATATGCTAAACTATCTTTTGGCTGTTAATACAGCCCGACAGTTCGTTTGCGCCATCCTGTCGCTAAACAAAACCAGGGCAGACAAACGGGACAACTATGCGCTTTCGTCTGCTTTTGCAGCCGAAAGCTTTTTATTTGGAGTGAAACTATGTACACACTTAAAACATCAGCGTCTTTTGACAGCGCCCATTTCCTTTCGGGCTATAAGGGCAAGTGCTCAAATCTCCACGGTCACCGCTGGCAGATAGAGGTCTATGTGGCTTCGGACGAGCTTCAGCTCACAGGCGAAAAGCGCGGCATGGTCATCGACTTTTCCGACCTTAAAAAAGCCGTCCGCTCCATCGCCGACGGTCTCGACCATTCCCTTTTGTACGAAAAAGGCTCTCTCAAGCCCGCCACCGAACAAGCACTGCGCGACGAGGGCTTCCGCCTTATCCCGCTGGAATTCCGACCCACCGCCGAAAACTTCGCCAAAGCCTTCTTTGACGAGCTTGCCGACGACGGATTGAACGTGAAAAAAGTTGTCGTCTACGAAACGCCCGACAACTGCGCAAGCTACGAGGTGTGATATGCAGATGTTCAAAGTTGCCGAGCACTTTATAAGCATCAACGGCGAGGGTCAAAGGGCTGGCGAGCTTGCCCTGTTCGTCCGCTTCGTCGGCTGTAACCTGGGTTGCAGCTGGTGCGATACCAAGTGGGCAAATTCCCCAACAGCACCCTTCACCGAAATGTCCGCCCAGCAGATATGCGACCTTGCCAAAAACAGCGGCGTTAAAAACGTCACCCTCACAGGCGGCGAACCGCTGCTGCAAAGCGGCATAACAGCGCTTATCACAGCGCTTGCAAAGCAGGGTCACAGCGTCGAGATAGAGACCAACGGCAGCGTCCTGCTCCCCGAGATTTCCGACAGCAGCGTCACCTTTACAATGGACTATAAGCTGCCGTCAAGCAATATGGAAAGCAAAATGTGCCTTGAAAACTTTGAAAGGCTCACCGAGCGCGATACCGTCAAATTCGTCTGCGGCTCACACGCCGACCTTGAACGCGCCGCGCAGATAATCGCGCAGTACGACCTGACAAACAAATGCAAGGTCTACCTCAGTCCGGTGTTTACTATGATAGACCCGAAAGATATAGTTGAATTTATGAAAGACCGAACCCTGAACGGCGTGCGCCTGCAATTACAGCTGCACAAGTTCATATGGTCACCCGATGAAAGAGGAGTATAAAATGGACAGAGCAAAAATGGAATATCACATCAGAGGTCTTCTTGAGGCTATCGGTGAAGACCCTGACCGTGAGGGCTTGCGTGAAACACCCGCAAGAGTTGCGGAAATGTTTGAGGAGGTGCTCGAAGGCACTGCCTACACCAACCACGAGATAGCGCAGATGTTCGGCAAGACATTCACATCCGAGGATATCGGCGCAGACGAAGCGATAGTTATGAAAGACATCACCGTTTTCAGCTACTGCGAACACCATATGGCGCTGATGTACGATATGACGGTGAACGTTGCATATATTCCGAACGGCAAAGTTCTGGGACTTAGCAAGATAGCCCGCATCTGCGATATGGCAGCAAAGCGCCTGCAATTGCAGGAGCGTCTTGGCAGAGATATAGCACAGATAATTTCAGAAGCAGCAGGGACAGAACACGTTGGGGTAACGATAAAAGGTTCACACAGCTGCATGACCGCAAGAGGAATTAAGAACGTATCAGCACGCACGGAAACAAAAACCTATCTCGGCAGATTCAAAACAGAACAGAGTCTTAAAGATCTGCTGAAATAGAACTATTTTATGGGGGAGAACAATATGCAAGCACCGCAAAGAATCGAACGGGGTCACATCACCCGCAAAATGTTTATAAGGATCATCGTTTTATTTATAGTTCTGACTGTCGGCATAGCTGCAATGATACTTCTGAATCCGATAATCAGAGGCTGGAGCGCCTATAAACTCGGCAGACCGCAGGAGTGCACCGCAACCGCTATGCGCAATAAAACCGAAGTCAGAAACTCAACAAACTACACCACATTCGTCACAGAAAGCGGCTACGAGTACGAGGTAGAGTCGTCCTACAAGGACTACGTCGGCAGAAAAACAACACTTCTGCTTTACAGAGACAAGGCGTGCAGACAAAACTACGAGATTCCCAAACTCACCACATTGCATATCATAATGGTATTGCTGCTGGTATTGTGCTGGGGAACATTGATAATATGCCTTATAACCAAAAAGATAACTATCGTCAAGGAGTAAAGCTATGAAAGCACTTGTATTATTTTCGGGCGGACTTGACAGCACCACCTGTCTCGCCCTCGCAATAGAAAAGTACGGCGCACAGAACGTCATCGCACTGAGCATAACCTACGGTCAGAAGCACGATAAAGAGGCGCTTTCCGCAAAGGCAGTCGCCGAGCATTACGGCATCGAGCTGCTCACGCTCGACCTTGCAAGGATTTTTGAAGGCTCCGACTGCACGCTGCTCAAAGGCTCAAAGGACGAGATACCAAAGGGCGATTACGCACAGCAGCTCGAAAGCACCGACGGCAAACCCGTCTCAACTTACGTGCCTTTCCGCAACGGACTTTTCCTGTCCTGCGCCGCAAGTATGGCACTCTCCCGCGGCTGCGAGGTGATCTACTACGGCGCCCATTCCGACGACGCCGCAGGCAATGCCTATCCCGATTGCAGCAGCGCTTTCAACGACCATATGAACGAGGCAATTTACATCGGCAGCGGCAAACAGCTGCGCATCGAAGCACCCTTTGTGAACCTCACCAAAGCAGACGTCGTCGCACAGGGTCTGCGCCTCGGCGCACCCTATGAGCTGACCTGGAGCTGCTACGAGGGCGGCGAAAAACCGTGCGGATGCTGCGGCACCTGCATCGACCGTGCTAAAGCCTTTGCCGCAAACGGCATCGCCGACCCGGCACTGAAATAGACCAAGGAGGATAAAAATGAGCAGAGATAAACAGACCGAAAGCCTTACGCTGCTTGGCAAAACAGGAGTAAAATACCCCACCGACTATGATCCGTCGCTGCTGGAAACTTTCGATAACAAGCACCCCGATCGTGACTACTTTGTAAAATTCAACTGTCCCGAGTTCACGTCCCTTTGCCCTATCACAGGTCAGCCCGACTTTGCAACGATATATATTTCCTATGTCCCGACAAAGAAAATGGTCGAGAGCAAATCACTCAAGCTCTATCTTTTCAGCTTCCGCAACCACGGCGATTTCCACGAGGACTGCATAAATATCATAATGAACGACCTTATCAAACTTATGGACCCTGCCTATATCGAGGTCTGGGGCAAGTTCCTGCCCCGCGGCGGACTGTCCATCGACCCCTACTGCAACTACGGCAAACCCGGCACCAAATGGGAAGCAGTCGCCTGGGACAGGCTCTCCCACCACGACCTCTATCCCGAAACAGTCAACAACAGATAACACAAAAGCTCGTACCGTCGGGTCTGTCCCGCAAGTACGAGCTTATTTTTTGCACAAAAAAGCTCCGCAGGCATAAAACCCACGGAGCTGTTTTTAGTATTGTTATTCTTCGCGAAAGAATTACTTGTTCTCAGCAATAGCAGCCTGAGCAGCAGCAAGTCTTGCGATAGGCACACGGAACGGTGAGCAGGAAACATAGTCCAGACCGATCTTGTGGCAGAACTCAACAGATGAAGGATCTCCGCCGTGCTCACCGCAGATTCCGCAGTGGAGCTTTGGATTAACCGGTCTGCCCAGGTCAAGAGCCATCTTCATCAGCTTGCCTACGCCGTCCTGATCGAGCTTAGCGAATGGATCGCTCTCGAAGATCTTCTTGTCGTAGTAAGCGCCGAGGAACTTGCCTGCGTCGTCTCTTGAGAAGCCGAATGTCATCTGAGTCAGGTCGTTAGTACCGAAGCAGAAGAAGTCAGCGTTAGCAGCGATCTCGTCAGCTGTAAGAGCAGCTCTCGGGATCTCGATCATTGTACCAACCTCGTACTTGAGATCGGAACCGGCCTCAGCGATAACAGCGTCAGCAGTCTCAACAACGACCTTCTTAACGAACTTGAGCTCCTTAACGTCGCCAACCAGCGGGATCATGATCTCAGGAACAACGTTCCAGTCAGCATGAGCCTTCTTAACGTTGATAGCAGCCTTGATAACAGCCTTTGTCTGCATAGCAGCGATCTCAGGATATGTTACAGCAAGACGGCATCCACGGTGACCCATCATTGGGTTGAACTCGTGCAGTGAAGCGATAAGAGCCTTGATGTCCTCAACACTCTTGCCCTGTGCATCTGCAAGAGCCTTGATGTCCTCTTCCTCAGTAGGAACGAACTCATGAAGCGGAGGATCAAGGAATCTGATAGTAACAGGATTTCCTTCAAGTGCCTCGTAAAGAGCCTCGAAGTCAGCCTGCTGCATTGGCTCGATCTTAGCGAGAGCAGCTTCTCTCTCCTCAACTGTGTCAGCGCAGATCATCTCTCTGAATGCTGCGATTCTGTCAGCCTCGAAGAACATGTGCTCTGTACGGCAAAGACCGATACCCTCAGCGCCGAGCTCTCTTGCCTTCTTAGCGTCAGCAGGAGTATCAGCGTTTGTTCTTACCTTGAGCTTTCTGTACTTGTCAGCCCAAGCCATGATCTTGCCGAACTCACCGGCGATAGTAGCATCAACAGTCGGGATAACGCCGTCATAGATGTTACCTGTTGTACCGTCGATAGAAATGTAGTCGCCCTCAACGAAAGTCTTTCCGCCAAGCTCGAACTTCTTGTTAGCCTCGTCCATCTTGATGTCGCCGCAGCCGGAAACGCAGCACTCGCCCATTCCTCTTGCAACAACGGCAGCGTGAGATGTCATACCGCCGCGAACTGTAAGGATACCCTGAGCAGCCTTCATACCTGTGATGTCCTCAGGTGAAGTCTCAAGTCTTACGAGAATAACCTTCTCGCCCTTTTCAGCCCATGCAACAGCGTCATCAGCTGTGAATACGATCTTACCGCAAGCAGCTCCTGGAGAAGCACCAAGTCCCTTGCCCAGAGGTGTAGCAGCCTTGATTGCCTTTGCATCGAACTGTGGGTGAAGCAGTGTGTCGAGGTTTCTTGGGTCGATCATTGCAACAGCCTCAGCCTCAGTCTTGTGTCCCTCTTCAACGAGGTCGCAAGCGATCTTGAGAGCAGCCTGTGCAGTTCTCTTACCGTTTCTGCACTGCAGCATGTAGAGCTTGCCGTCCTCAACGGTGAACTCCATATCCTGCATGTCGTGATATCTGTTTTCAAGTGTCTCACAAACCTTTACGAAATCCTCGTAAGCCTGTGGGAACTTCTGAGCCATCTCTTCGATAGGCATTGGTGTACGAACACCGGCAACAACGTCCTCGCCCTGTGCGTTTGTAAGGAACTCGCCCATCAGCTTGTTCTCACCTGTTGCAGGGTCTCTTGTGAACGCAACACCTGTACCGCAGTTGTCGCCCATATTACCAAATGCCATAGACTGTACGTTAACAGCAGTACCCCAGCTGAACGGGATATCGTTGTCTCTTCTGTAAACGTTTGCTCTTGGGTTGTCCCAGCTTCTGAATACAGCCTTGATAGCGCCCATCAGCTGCTCCTTAGGATCGCTTGGGAAGTCTGTGCCGATCTTAGCCTTGTACTCAGCCTTGAACTGGCTAGCCAGCTCCTTGAGATCGTCAGCGGTAAGCTCAACGTCCTGCTTAACGCCTCTTTCTTCCTTCATCTTGTCGATAAGCTGCTCGAAGTACTTCTTACCAACTTCCATAACTACGTCAGAATACATCTGGATGAATCTTCTGTAGCAGTCCCAAGCCCATCTTGGATTATTGGACTTAGTAGCGATAGTCTCTACAACGTCCTCGTTAAGACCAAGGTTAAGGATTGTATCCATCATACCAGGCATTGAAGCTCTTGCGCCCGAACGAACGGAAACGAGAAGCGGATTCTCCTTGTCACCGAACTTCTTTCCTGTGATCTCCTCCATCTTGCCGATGTACTCTCTGATCTCAGCCTGGATCTCCTCGCTGATACCGCCGTCCTCATAATACTGAGTACAAGCCTCGGTAGTGATCGTGAATCCCTGAGGAACAGGAAGACCGATGTTTGTCATTTCAGCCAGGTTCGCACCCTTTCCTCCGAGGAGCTCTCTCATGTCAGCATTTCCCTCTGAGAAAAGGTAACAATACTTTTTAGCCATTGGTTATACCTCCGTTTAATTTGAATTCCCGTATTGGCGGCAATAGCTTCCGCCCGAGTGTATCCCACTTGCATACGGTTGCTCTTATATTATAACAGATATGAAATCAAATTACCATAGTTTCAGCACATTTTTATCGTAAATTTTTTCACGATTTTTGTTACCGTTTTATGTACAATTTACACAGAATGGTTAAAACCCCGCCCATTTTGCGTCAAAATGCTTATTGACTTAAAAGCGTTTTAGCTATATAATAAAATCAAATCATATTTTGGAGGAATCACAATGGCTGATAATGTAATAATCCTTGCAGGCGGACAGGGCAAACGAATGAAAAGCGACAAACCGAAGGCACTCTGCAAAGTCCTCGGCGAGCCTATGCTCGAATGGGTAATTAGCGCGTGTGAAGACGCAGGCGTCGAGAATATCTGCGTCGTAAAAGGCTTTATGGGCGAGTATATCGACGAGTACCTCTCATCGAGAAAAGGCAGAGCCGAAATAGTCACCGTCGAGCAGAAAGAGCGTCTCGGCACAGGTCACGCCGTAATGCAGGCGACCGAGTATCTCGAGGCGAGAAACAGCGGAAATACCCTCGTCCTCTGCGGCGACGCTCCCTTTATCGACAAGGACACCATCGCAGGCGCCCTCGACCTGCACAAGACAGGAAACTGCGGCGTCACCGTCGTTACCTCAAAGATAGACGACCCCACAGGCTACGGCAGAATAATCCGCACCGAAAACGGCATCTCGGGCATCGTCGAGCATAAGGACTGCACACCCGAGCAGCGCGAAATAAACGAAATAAATTCGGGCTGCTATTGGTTTGAAACCCAGGCTCTCCTCAACGTCCTCGGCGAGATAAAGCCGAACAACGCACAGGGCGAGTATTACCTCACCGACTGCGTCGGTCTCATCATCGCAAAGGGCAAAAGAGCCGATGCGTTCATCTCCGCAAACCCCAACGTTTCGCTCGGCGCAAACGACCGCAAAGGTCTGCTGGAGCTTAACGATATCGCAAGAAAAGCAGTCATCGCAAAATGGCTCGACGAGGGTATCGAGTTCACCTGCACCGACGGCGTCAGCATCGGCAGAAAGGTGACTATCGGCGTGGGCAGCACCATCTGCCAGAACGTCACCCTCAGCGGAAATACCACCATCGGCAAAGACTGCTATATCGGCTCGTCCAGCGTCATCGACAGCGCCGAGATAGGCGAAGGCTCGATAATCCTCGAATCCCACATCTACGGCGCAAAAATTGCTCCCCATACCTCTGTCGGACCTTTTGAGTTCAGAAAATAAGGAGACTCTCTATGACCTGCAAAAACTGCGGCGCAAAAATACCCAAGGATTCGCCGTTCTGCACCGTCTGCGGCAAAGATTTTGACAGTCCGCCAAGCGATATGGGCACCCGCCCGCAGAACACTTCCCCGCAGGGCTTTCCGCGCCAGCCTTTCGGCAGTTCCATGGGCAGCGCCTTTATGCAGATGCCGCCCATTCAGAAAAGGAGCTTTAAAAAGCCTGCCCTCGTTACAGTGGTGACATTCGCCATTGTCGCTGCTATCATAATTTACATCATCTGCGACCTCAATTCGAACAAAACGAAGATTCGGGGCATCTGGGAAAACAACGGCTCCTATACCCGCTTCAACAATGACGGAACATTGGAGCCTGCCCTCGGCGAGACTGACACAAAGTATAAGTACGAGGTCAGCGGCGACGAGCTGAAAATCAGTATGTCGGGTAAAACCGTCACCTATAAGATAATCGACCTCACAAGCGATACCCTGACCATCAGATATACGGGCGACGATTCGCAGAAGCTCGTTTTCGGCAAGATAAATGCCAGCGATTCGCAGGTCGACGAAATCATCAGTAAGGGCAAGCTGCGCACCGCCAACAGAACCGCAGAAACTATCTATCGGAGCCTTGACCTCAAAGCCGAAAGCAGCACCGAAAAAGCCTATATTACGTCAAAACCTCTCGACGTCTCCACCCTCAAAGATTCAAACGACCCCGTGGAGAAAAAGGTCTACGAAACTATGAAAAATCTTTCGTGGGGCGACCACGGCTACGTCTTTATCCACTTTGACCCCACCTGCGCAGACGACGGCAGCAGCGAAAACTTTGTCCAGTGGTCAAAGACCGCAGACGGCGAGGTCACAGGTCAGTACCCCGACCCGATACCCGAGGATAAGATAAGCAGCGTGAAGTTCGGAAAAAGGTTCAAAAAGTAAACAAATCACAAAAAAACGAGCCGCAATTTGTGCGAGTCTCCAAAAATTTCGACACGCTTCACCTCGTTATTGACTTGACTCACCTTTTATATTATAATCAAATCAACGATGTTTTCTTACCGTCATTCTGGCGGTATACACCGCTAAGCGCTGCAAAAAGCAGCCTGTCGTATTATGTGAAAAGGGTTGTGAGATTCAGCCCGGGAAAGGATGTATTAAATGAAGAATTGTACAACTTGCGGAGCACCGCTCGAGGACAATGCAGTATTTTGCGGAAACTGCGGCTCATCTCTTGACAGCGGCGCACCACAGCAGCCACAGTTCAACCAGCCACAGTTCAACCAGCCGCAGCAGCCACAGTTTGGTCAGCCGCAGCAGTTCGGTCAGCCACAGCAGTTTGGTCAGCCGCAGCAGTTCGGTCAGCCTTTCAATCCCAACCAGGGTTTCCAGGCAGGCGGCGCAGCTGTAAAGCAGGGCAGCAATAAAGCGCTCATCGGTATCATCGCAGCAGTCGTTGCTATCGGTGTTATCGTACTCGTTCTGTTCCTGTTCGTTTTCAAGGGCGACTATAAAAAGGATATCATCGGCACATGGGTAGATACCCAGGACAGCTCCAGCACAATGACCTTTGAAGAGGGCGGCAAGATGTCCATGAAGCTTATGGGCATCAAGGTTTCCGGTACTTACGAGATAAGCGGAAGCACACTGAAAATCAAGTATTCTGTTCTCGGCGTTTCCAACCAGGAGGAATTCAAGATTGATTCGATGTCCAGCTCAAGCATGACGCTTAAAGACACCAAAAAGAGCAACACGATCTACAAACTAAAGAAACAATAGGTCAGCTCAATATGAAATTTAAAGCAGCTGCAAACCGCGGCTGCTTTTGTTTTAAAAAAATAAAAGATCAGAGGGAAGGATAAGACATGAAAATTTGTGAAAAGTGCGGAGCACAGCTTGACGACAACGCTGCTTTCTGCGGAGTATGCGGAGCTTCATCCGACCCGAAGCCCGTGCTGCCCGACCAGCCGTTTCAGTTCAGCCAGCCCCAGTTCTATCAACCTCAGCAGCTGAATCAGCCGCCGCAGTTTGACCAGCAGCCGCAGTTCTATCAGACACCGAAGTTCGACCAGGCACCGCAGCTGAACAACCCGACACAGTTCAGCCAGCCGCAGTTTGCACCGCAGGGCGCAGCGCCTTACAATGCCCCTGTGCAGAAGGGCAATAATAAAAAGGTGATGATAATCATTGCTGCTTCCGTTGCAGCTATTGCAATAATTATCGCTGTTGTGTTTCTGTTCGTATTCAAGTCAAAAAAAGATTTAATTGTCGGCATCTGGCAGGAGGTCAAGGAGAACGGCAGAGGCTCTTACACCCGCTTCAATAAAGACGGAACGATGGAGTATGACCTCCTCAGCGATATGAAAGCCACCTATAAAATTGACGGCGACACGCTGACCGTTACGATACAATCCGTCTCGGCGAATTATTCTATTGAAAAGCTGACAGATGATGAAATGGTGCTTTCACGCCGATATAACGGTAAAGACGAGGAGATCAAGTTTGTAAAAGTCGATGATAAGTCTGCTGAAGATAATGTAAAATCGAAAGCTGACCTTAAAACCGCAAATGCGAACTCCAAGCTCGTTTATATAACCGTAAACAATTCTATAAGCGACCGTACCGCTAACGGAGAACCTGTTAATTCTGTCAAAACCAACGGCGTTGTTTCCGTCGAATCCCTGAAGGATTCAAGCGACCCGACGCTCAAAGCTGTTTACAAAGCTCTCGAGGATAACGGCAAAGGTCTGGGATATGTATATATCGAATTCTATTACGATTATGAAACGTACGACGACAACTTTGCACAGTGGTCAGCCACCGAGGACGGTCTGATAAGCCAGTACCCCAACCCGCCGAGCAGTGTTGATGACGCTAAGAGCATTACCTTCGGCACAAAGAAGCAAAAGTCCACTTCCGATGAATTAATGTATTAAATTTTCAAAAGCAGTCCCCCGCGGGCTGCTTTTTTTGCGCCGCAGCGGTGCTCGCGCGCACGGCGCATATCGGCTCACTTGTCTGCCCTTCTGATTATTCTGTTTTTATTGCTGTTGCTGATTGCGTTTCCCGTCCATGACGTTCGATTTTAAGACATCGTCTCACGGATGCCCGCTCTGTGGGCGGGTGCCGCAGCGGCGGTGCGCTTGTCCGTCGCATATCAGTTTGAGCAAACTGCAACCTTTGTGTCGCTCCGGGCGTTACTTTGTTATGATAGATTTCCCCGATGCCTTTCAATACCGTATTCAATTTTTCCTGCTGTTTTGCAATATCCTTTAACCCGTCCATGACATTCGTATTTAAGATATCGTCTTACGGATACCAGCTCTGTGTGACGGGTGACCGATAGCCAATCGGTCGGCTTTCACTAAGTTTGCGAGTAAAAGTCGGAAAGCCTCGTAATACCCCTTTTTCTTGCTTTTTGCACACTGCGCCCTGTTGTTCGGTTTCGGCGGCAGGGCTTTTTTAGTCGGCACGCTCAACACCGACTACCCAGCCGACCAATCCGCAAAGCGCACGGTCCGCAAGGAACGTTTGTTCTCTTGTTATTTGATGTAATAATAGCACATATGTTCGATTTTGTCAAGAGCACGGCGGGGAAATCTGCGATTTGCACAGTTTGGACGAGCAGAATTGTGCAGTCTGCAAAAAAAGTTGTTTTTTTATTTCGGGAACAAGATTTATAGTTAGTTAAGAGCAAATGAATGCCCGGAGCAACACAAAGGTCATAGTTTGCTCAAACCAATATGCGACGCTGACCGTCCTAAAGGACGCCCACGGGAGTATCCTTGCGGATACTCTGTTGCGCGACCGCGGCTGCGGCGTTGACAAAACATAGCTTTTATGGTATAGTGATATCAATAAAAAAGCGCACCCCGTTTTAGCATAAAAACGGGGTTATTGGCGTTAAATATACTTAGGAGAATCGCTATGGACATTTTTGAAAAGCTCAAAGCCCTTTCGGCAAAAAGACCCCAGGGCAAACCCGAATACATAATTGCAGGTCTTGGCAACCCCGGCATTGAATACGACGGCACCCGTCACAACACTGGTTTTATGGCGGTAGACGCGCTGGCAAAGCGCTTTGATTTCAGCATAAGCACGCACAAGTTCGGTGCGCTTATCGGTGACGCGGTGATTGCTGACAAGCGGTGCCTTGTGATGAAGCCGCTGACGTACATGAACAAAAGCGGTGAGGCTATCGCTGACGCGATGGACTTTTACGACATCCCACCCGAAAATATAATCGTGCTGTTTGACGACATTTCTCTCGACGTGGGCAAGATGCGCCTGCGCAGGAAAGGTTCGTCGGGCGGTCACAACGGCATAAAAAGCATAATACACAACTGCGGTTCGGAGAATTTTCCGCGCGTGAAAATAGGCGTGGGAATGAAGCCGCACCCCGATTACGACCTTGCAAAGTGGGTGCTTTCAAAGTATTCTGCTGACGAGCTTAAAACGCTGGAGACGGTCTTTGACCACTCCAACAGGGCGGTGGAGCTTATCTTGCAGGACAAGATAAACGAGGCAATGAACAGCTTTAACTAACACAAAAAGAAAGGTACAACAGCTTGAATATTTTTTACGAGATATGCTCAAAATTAACTTCATATAAAGACATCAAAAAATGTCTTCTCGGCGGATACGTTCCGTGCTGTGTGACGGGCGTTTCGCACATACACAAGGCGCAGCTGGCGATGACGCTGAGCACACTTTCGACTTGTCTTGTTATCTGTGATGACGAGGCGTCGTGCACGCGAATGACAGAAGATATAAACTCGATGGCGCAGGAGAGAATTGCCTGCGTTTACCCCGCAAAAGACCTGAACTTTGCGTACATGGAGGGTATTTCAAGAGAATACGAACACAAGCGCTTGGAGGCGCTTTCGCTGATTTTGCAGGGAAAGTGCAGGGTGCTTTGCGCGAGCATGGAGGCTTGTTTGCAGGGCACTATTCCGCGAAGCGTGCTGAAAGAAAACTCGTTTGAGCTGAAAAAGGGCGGCGAGGTACAGATTGAACAGCTGGTGAAAAAGCTGCTGGCGGGCGGTTACACCAGGACAGATCAGATTGAGGGTCAGGCGCAGTTTTCGGTGCGCGGCTCGATAGTTGATATTTTTCCCGTGCAGGAGCAGCACCCTGTGAGGCTGGAACTGTGGGGAGACGAGATAGAGACAATTGCATATTTTGACACGGCGACGCAGCGCAGGAACGAGACGATAGAGAGCATTACCGTCTTCCCTGCTCTTGAGATAATTTTTGAGAGCAGTGACGCGCTGGCGGAAAAGCTGGAGGAGCTTTCAAAGAGTGCGCGCGGCAAAAAGCTGGACGCTATCAGGAAGAACATCAGCCGTGACATTGAAAACGTCAAGGCGGGGATCACGCTGACCAACCTTGACAAGTATTACTGTCTTGCTTACGAGCAGACGGCGACGGTTTTTGATTACTTTGACGGCGGTGTGACTGTGGTTTGCGAATATGCAAACTGCATTGAAAAGGGCAAGGCGGCGCTGGCGCAGCTGTCGGAGGACATCAAGCTGCTTTACGAGGACGGGATACTTTTCAAGAAGCTTGAGGGATTCGTTATCGACATTGCGGGTGTGCAGAGCAGGATACTTAAAAACAAGTCCGTTTTTCTGGACACTTTTATGCGCTCGAACAACGACATAAAATACAAAAAGCTGATAAACACCGACTGCCGACAGACTTCGGCGTGGGGCGGAAACATAGTGCATCTTGAAGAAGAACTCGGCACGCTTTGCGATGGCGGCTACTGCACGGTGGTACTTGCGGGTTCGGAAAAGACGATACCTATAATCGTCAAAGACCTTGTGGAAGCGGGCATTCCTGCGGAAGCTCTCAAAGAGGACAGCAAGATCCTTGCGAACAAGGTTTATGTGCGCACGGGCAGCTTATCGGGCGGATTTGATTATCCCGAGGTGAAATGCGCGGTCATTACGCAGATGAAAGCGATGGTGGCAAAGCGTAAGAAAAAGCACAAAAAGGCAGGAGAAGAGATAAAGAGCCTTTCGGACATCCGCAAGGGCGATATTGTGGTGCACTCGACTTATGGTCTGGGGCGTTTTGATGGCATAAGGAGCATTGAGCAGCACGGCATCACAAAGGATTACATCACGATAAAATACGCAGGCACTGACGTTTTGTATGTGCCTGTTACGCAGCTTGACCTGGTGTCGAGGTACATCGGTCCGAGGGACGACGAGAACGTCAAGCTCAACAAGCTGAACTCGGCGGAATGGACAAAGACGAAGAACAAGGTGCGTGCTGCGGTCAAGGACATGGCGGAGCAGCTGACCAAGCTGTATGCGCAGAGGCAGATGGCAAAGGGCTATGCTTTTTCGCCCGACAACGAATGGCAGGCGGAGTTTGAGGAGCGCTTTGATTACGACGAGACTGACGACCAGCTGCGCAGCATTGAGGAGATAAAGGCGGATATGCAAAAGCCGTCGCCGATGGACAGGCTGCTTTGCGGCGACGTTGGTTTCGGCAAGACGGAGGTGGCTTTGCGCGCGGCGTTCAAGGCGATGCTTGACGGCAAGCAGGTGGCTATACTTGTTCCGACGACGGTGCTTGCGTGGCAGCATTATCAGACGGCGGTAAAGCGCTTTGAGCACTTCCCTATCAAAGTTGAGCTGCTGTCGCGTTTCCGCAAGCCGAAGGAGCAGAAAGCGATAATCAGGGAGCTTGGCAGGGGCACTGTTGACCTGATAATCGGCACGCACAGGCTGGTGCAGAAAGACGTTTCATTTAAAAACCTCGGGCTTGCGATAATTGACGAGGAGCAGCGTTTCGGCGTGGCGACAAAGGAAAAGTTCAAGGAGCTTTTCCACGGTGTTGACGTGCTGACGCTTTCGGCGACACCTATACCAAGGACGCTTAACATGGCGCTTTCGGGCATAAGGGATATGTCGGTCATCAACGAGGCGCCGCTTGACAGGCACCCTGTTCAGACGTACGTTATTGAATACAACATTGGCGTTATTGCGCAGGCGATTAGCAAGGAACTGCGCCGCGGAGGGCAGGTCTACTACATTCACAACAGGATAAATTCCATAGATTTAACGGTGGCAAAGCTGAAAGAGCTTCTGCCTGACGCGAGGATAGGCATTGCGCACGGAAAGATTGACGAGGACGAGCTTTCGGAGATATGGCGGCAGCTGGTGGACAGGGAGATAGATGTGCTTGTCTGCACGACGCTTATCGAGACGGGCGTTGACGTGCCCAACGTGAACACGCTGATAATCGAGGACGCGGACAGAATGGGCTTGTCGCAGCTTTACCAGCTGCGCGGGCGCGTAGGGCGTTCAAACAGGCGTGCGTTTGCGTACTTTACATTCAGGCGCGGAAAGGTGCTTTCGGAAGTTGCGCAGAAGCGGCTTGACGCGATACGCGAGTTCACGCAGTTCGGCTCGGGATTCCATATCGCGATGAGAGATCTGGAGATCAGAGGCGCAGGCTCGGTGCTCAGCGGAAAGCAGCACGGGCACATGGAGGCGGTCGGTTACGATATGTACATCAGGCTGCTCAACGAGGCAATTGCAGAGCAAAAGGGCGAGGCTCCGCCGCCGTCGCCTGAGGACTGTCTTGTGGACATCACGATAGATGCGTTCATTCCAGAAAGCTACATTGAGAACGCTGCGCAGAGGATTGACGCTTACAGGAAAATTGCGTCGATAATGGGCGTGCAGGACTCGCGGGACGTTATCGAGGAGCTTGTGGACAGATACGGCGAGCTGCCGAAATCGGTGATGGGGCTTGTGAACGTGGCGCTGACGAGAAACAGGGCGCTGAAGCTGAAAATTACCGAGATAGTTCAGCGCGCAGAGCGGGTTTATTTCTACATCAGGCAGCCTGAGATAAGGCACATTCAGGCGCTGTCGGCGTTTTACAAGGACAGGGTGAAATTCGTTGACAAGGAGCAGAAATATTTCATTGTCAAGCTGGACAAGAAACAGCAGTCACACGAGCTTATGGCTGAGGTCATTGACATAATGTCACAGGAAGATGAAAACGGCAAGGAGGTCTGAAAATGAAAGGTTCAACGCACATAATTTACGGCGACGGAAAGGGCAAGACGACAAGCGCGGTAGGCTGCGCTGTGCGGGCAAAGGGCAGCGGAATGAACGTGGTCTTTGTCAGCCTTATGAAAGACGGCACCAGCAACGAGAACAAGCTGCTTGAAAAATGCGGGATAGTTCTTTATCACTGCGACAAGCATTACGGGTTCACGTTTGAAATGACGGATGAGGAAAAGGCGGAGATTACTGCCTGCCACAACAGGATACTGAGCGATGCGTATGAGCTGGCGCAGCAGGGCAAGGCGGATATGCTGGTGGTAGACGAGTTTTTCTGCGCTTACGAATACGGGCTTTGCGACAAGGCGCTTGCGGAAAAGGTGGTTTTTGAAAGACCTTATGACACGGAGCTTATTCTGACGGGGCACGAGGTGGACAAGAAATTTCTTGACGCGGCAGACTACATAAGCCGCATAGACAACGAGCGTCACCCCTTTGAAAAGGGCGTACCTGCAAGGATAGGGATAGAGTTCTGAAGAAAGGATTACTGTATGAGTTTTGATAAAATAGTTGTAGAAAAAGACGGACTGAGGTTCGGCGATACAAAAGTTGAGCCGCCGTTTGACAGGGAAAAGATAGATGCTATCCTCGGCGCGCCGAGAGTTGACAACTGGGAATGTGAGTTTCTCGGAAAGACCGAGCACTATGTCACCTGCCTGTGGGACGAGCTGGGAATCAGAGGCGACACAGACAAGAATGACCACACGACCTACACGAATTTCGTCGTTTATGTGAAAGACGGCGAGCGTTATACGCACTCTGCAAACGGCACATTTGCAGGCAAGGTAATGATAGGCACCAAGGAATACTCGCAGTGCAAAATGAAGTATGACTGCCTTTTGCACACCAAGCAATACGGCGCTTTCTTTATACACACTTTCCTTATCGACGATATCGACAACATCGACGAGGGCGACAAAGAAAAATATGGGGACACCCTGCTGATTAGTTCACGCAATGTAGCGATATGCTATGAGCCGCCGAAACCGAAGACGAAAGCTGCGGCAAAGCCGAAGACGACAAAGTACAAGCTGCAAAAGTGCGATGAGCCTGTACTTGTGTTTGACAATTTCAATTTCAAACTGGTAGTCATCGAGCAGCTCATGTACAAAAAAGAACTGCTCACGCCCAAGTTTGATATTTACGAATTTGCCGAGGAATACAAGCGCAGGAAGATAGACGTTGAGGAGGACGGCTACGAGCCGATAAAAGAGGCGATAAAGTGGTTCAAGGATCTGGAGATTCCTGCGCGGCTGGCGGGCGAAGTGACGGAGCTTTTATTCGACGGCGGACTTAGCGTCTACCACGGCATATATCCTTTCTGGGACGGTGAGGACGAATACTTTGACGTTACAAGGATAAGTGACAACGAGCTTGCGCAGTTTGGAAATCTTAAAAAAGCTATCGTCACAGCCTGCATTTCAGAGGCGGCGAAAAAGAAGCTGAAAGCGCACGGAGTGGAGATAGTTTAATAGGCAAACTGCGTTTGGCAGCAACGAAATCTGATTAATCTGAATTTGAAGTGCTTTTACTCGGGGGCTTTCCGGTCGCCCCCGAACCCCTTCGGATACATATTCTATTACTTTTAAACATAAAGAAACGACCTTGTTTGATTATCAAACAAGGTCGTTTTTGCCGCCGCGGCGGCGCGCTTATACGTCGCAGATAAGTTCGATATTTCTGCGTCTTTTGTATCGCTCCGTGCTGACTTTGAAATTAAGGATACATCTCAATTTCAAGGTTTAGTCGTTTGCGAAGATTCGGTCGTTTTCGAGGCGGGCTTTGCCTGCGGTGACGGCATACTCGACTGCCTTTTTCATCTGCGTGTCCATTACCTCGCCTGTGCGGGTGAAGCCGAACAGCTTGGAGACTTCGTGGACAAGGTCGTCGTGGGTCATGCTTATCTGGTCGCGCAGGATAAGAAGCATTGCGTTGGTAAGCTCCTGCGGGCAGACGTCTGCGAAGCCGCGCTTGCCCTTTGCGCCTTTGGCGATACGGCACTTATCGTACTCGTCGGGGTTCTGGTCATCGCGCCAATAGTAGACATCGAAAGTTCCGTCGTCGTTCTTGCGGCTGGTGACTTTTATCTTACAGCTGTTTGCAACGGCAAAGAACTGCTTTTCGACCTCGGGCTTGGGGTTTGCGATGCCCCACGCGGCGAGGACTATTTTCATTGTCTGACCTTTGCTGACGGGTGCCATTGAGGTAATGACCTGCTTTATCTGGGCGGCTATCTTTTCCGAGGATTCTGGTTTGGTGAACTCGGAGGGTTTGCCGTCTTTGGTGAGGGTTATCTCCTCGAAGGTTTCGCATCTGTCGGCGGCGGTGACGCTTTCTTCCTTTTCAAACTCGACAGGTGCGGCTTTGGGCTTTTCCTGCTCGGATTGTTCGGGAGGACAGCGGTACTCGGCAAGGGCGGTTTCTATCTCGGCACCCAGCTTTTCGATGACCTTGGCGCTGTTGTCGTACCAATCAAGGATATTGACGTTATACATTCGCCAGCCGAGACCTTTGAGCACTGACGGCTGGGAGATATTGCGGTCGCGGGCGGTGGTCTTTTCGAGGTTTGCGTCGCTCATACAGCTGATGCCCATAAGGTACTCGTCGGGGTTATCGGGACAGATTATGCCGATGTCGATTTTATACTCGGAGCAGCCGATATTGGTTTTGACAGTATAGCCGAGGTTCTGAATTTCTTCTGCGACGATGTTGACAAAGCCGTTGTCGCTGGCTTTATGGTCGGCAAGTCTGACGGGCAGTGCGGACTGTCCCTTTGCGGCGAACTCGATGAAGCCTTTGAGTCCCTCGACGCCCTCTGCTCTTGTGCGTGACAGGTCTATCTGGTCGGGTCGGATAACGGAGTAGACTATCATTTCCTTGCGTGCGCGGGAAATTGCGACGTTGAGTCTGCGCCAGCCGCCGTCACGATTGACGGGACCGAAGTTCATTGAGACTTTGCCGTCCTTATCGGGTCCGTAGCCGACGGAGAAGAGTATCACGTCGCGCTCGTCGCCCTGGACGTTTTCAAGGTTCTTGATAAGGATAGGCTCGTACATATTGTTTGCGATTTCTTCAAGGCTCGGGTCTTCGAGGAATTTATCCGAGAGCATATCGTCGATAAGCACCTGCTGGACGACGCTGAAGGTTACGACGCCGATACTTTCGGTGCGAAGTTTTTCGTCTTGCAGGCGGCGGACGATCTCGGCAACGATAGCCTCTGCCTCGGCTTTATTCTGCTTTGATGAGCCTTTATCGTAGAAGCCCTCGACCTGAACCCAGCTGACTCTTGAGACCTGGTCGTCGGGCGACGGGAATGTGAGCAGCTTGTTCTCGTAATACCTGGCGTTGCTGTAAGCGATGAGGCTTTCGTGGCGTGAACGGTAGTGCCACAGCAGATGCTTTGACGGCATTGAGAGTGCAAGGCAGTCGTCGAGCACGCTTTCGAGGTCTTCCATTTCCTCGTTGTCCTCATCAAACTGGTTTGCGTCAAAGAAGGAGGTCGGCGGAAGCTGTTTGGGGTCACCCACGACGACTACGCTGTCGCCTCTTGCAATCGCGCCGACTGCCTCACTGGTGGGCAGCTGGGAAGCCTCGTCGAACACAACGAGGTCGAATTTCGGGAACTTGGGGTCGATATACTGAGCCACCGAGATAGGCGACATCAGCATACACGGGCATATTCTGCGCAGCAGCGTAGGTATGCTGTCAAACAGCTTTCTTATCGGCATATTTCGACCGCCGCTCTTTATTGCTTTGAGCAGCATTGAAAGCTCGCTGGTGCCCTTGGCGGCGTTTGACGCGTCGGGGATATTTGCGGACAGCTTTGCGACAAGCTCGTTGATGGTGAGCTGTTTAAACTTTTCGTCTGCCTCGGCGTACTTGCGGACGGTCTCCTCAAAGCGCGCGCCCTGGAATGACGCAAGTGCGGGAGAATCATTCATCACGCTGACAATCATGCCCTGTGCGAAGGCGCACTCGAAGGCGGGCAGAATGGTGTCCTCGTTGACGTCGCCGTTTTCATAGGCGTTGTCGATGTCGTCAAGACCGAGGCCGGTGAGGGTGTTTCTCGCCTGGGTGAGCATAGTTCTGTCGCGCAGCTCACCGATATTTTCGGCAAAGCCTGTGAGCAGATTTGAAAGAGCGTCGAAGTAGTTTTCACACTCGTCGAGAGACGTGAAATCGACGCCGAAATCACCGCTCATTGATACGGTGCAGCTTTTCATTTTTGCGATGGCGGCAGAGTGCTGTGCAAGCTGCGGCTGGGCGGAACGGTCGGCGGCAAAGTTTCTTGCAAAGCCGAGGAAAGCGCCCTTTATCTGCATATCTCCGTGGCTGGCGGTGTTCACCTGTTCGCGCAGTTTTACGGAGTTTTCAAGCAGCTGGGACATTCTTGCGGTATCGGAATTTGCGCCCGCATAGATGCCTGCGAAGATGTTTTTTGCGTTCGCGAGGGTGTCGATATGGGCGGCGAGTTTCTTCGCGCCCGAAAGGGTCTGACAAATTTGCAGGTAGTTGTCCTTGGTTACGCTGTCGGGATTTTTTGCGTAGATCTTGAGGTCTTTTACCAGCTTGTTCTGACCCATTGATTTGCCCAGCGCCCATTTCTGATCGGCGCGTTTCCATTCGAGCATTGCGTTGTCGCAGTCGAAGCCGTAGACGGTGTCCTCAAAGGTCGAGGATATCTGTGAAGCGGCGGTTTGGTACTGGGCGGTTTCGTCGATTAACATTCTGCACTCGGCGTCGCACTGCCCTGCCTGGTCGGCAAGCACGCCAGCGAGAAACTCGCCTGAGCCGCTGAGCGTCTGGGCGAACTCGCCTGCTGCGGTGATGTTCTTTTTGGTTGGCGAGAGCTGGACGCCGATGATGGTGCAAAGCGCGCTGTAAGCGGTGTTTGCTTCGTCGGAGCGAGCCTGAGCATACTTGACTGCGGTTTCAAAGGCGTTGCGAATCTCGACGGAATACTCGGCGTTTTCGTAGTATTTGAGCTTGGAGTTTTCAAGTCCGCCTATCTCTTTTCCGCAGACGGAAAGCGAGCCGAGGGCGTCGCGAACCTGTTCGAGCTGCTCGGCGGTGCAGGCGCTGACAAAGTCGGTATCGACGCTGACGCTGCCTTTATACTGGGCGTATTTTTCAAAGCTGACGACGCTCTGGTACATGCTCACGCCGCAGTTTCTCGGTTTATGCAGCTCGGTGATTATTTCGTTGAGGGAATTGCGCAGCTCGTGGAGGCGCTTTGCCTGTGATTCGTACTCGGCGGGCGCTTTGACGTGACCGACCTCAAAGGTCTTTTCAAGCTGTGAGAGCACCGCCCTTTTCTGCGCCTTGTTTGAATGCAGTTCAAGGCAGAAGGGGTCAAGACCTATCTTCGCGAGGCGCTTTTGCACGACGGAAAGAGCCGCCATTTTCTCTGCGACGAACAGCACGGATTTGCCGTTGTAGAGGGCGTTTGCGATAAGGTTGGTGATGGTCTGGGATTTGCCCGTGCCGGGAGGACCGTGCAGCACAAAGCTCTCGCCTTTCGACGCGAGGTAGACGGCTGCGAGCTGGGAAGAATCGGCGCTGGTGGGCACTGCCATATCGGCGGGTTTGACCGTTTCGTCAAGCTGCTGCGGGGTGATGTCGAGACTGCCAGGCTCCCATTCCAGCTTGCCGCTGATGAGGCTGGCGACGACTTTGTTTTGCCTCAGCTCGTCGCTGCGGTTGCGGATATCGTTCCACATTATGAAGCGGCTGAACGAGAACTGACCGAGGAACGCATATTCCAGCACGTCCCAGCGTTTCTGCGCCATTATGCCCTGGCGGACGGTGTTGAAAACGAGGGTGAGATCTGTGCCGCTTTCGTCCTGCGGCAGCGGGTCGAGACCGTTGATGACGATGCCGAAATCCTGTCTGAGCATTTCAAGCAGGGTGATGTTCATCTGCGGCTCTTCGTCGCGGATTCGCAGCACGTAGCAGCGCTCCTGTATTTTTTTCACTATCTCCACGGGCACGAGCACCAGCGGTGCATATCTTTCGTGCTCGCTTTTGTCGGTTTCGTACCATTTGAGGAAGCCGAGGGCGAGATAGAGGGTATTTGCGCCGTTTTCTTCGAGGCTGACCTTGGCTGCACGGTGCAGCTTTTTCATTACTTTTTCAAGGTCGGAGTCTTTCAGATAGGTGCGCAGGCGGTTCTTTTCAAACTCGCTTTGCGCTATTGAGGTGAGCTGGTCGACGTTGTTGTTTTGCAGCTCGAAAATCTTATTGTCGGCGGCTGTGACGGACATATCGTCAGGCAGCGCGAGAATTTTCAGGTCGCTGCCTGCGGAGACGGAGTCCTCCAGCTTGGCAAGGTTGGGCGCGATGAACTGCACGCTTGACGCGTTGGCTCTGAAATTGAGCAGCGAGTTGCGCAGGCTGAGGTCGAGCAGTTTTCTTTCCCAGAGGGTCTGGCGTGTGACCTGCTCGTTCTGGTCGGTGACTCTGCCCGAAAGGCTGACGTTTATCTGCTCGGGCGCTGCGGTGATGTCCTTTTTGCTGCGCTTGCCGAAGTCGCCCGCAAAGGTCTGACCGTCCGCCTGCACGGGTATCGGGCGCAGGGAGTTGCCGCGGCAGCGTGAGATGTCCACTGCAAGCTCGAACTCCTCGGGCTTATGGATATGCGATTCTGCGGCGGTTTTGGCGTCGTCGAAGCTGACAGACTTGCCTGCGACAAAGGCGGTACACTCGACGAGGCAGATCTGGTCGATGCCCTTTGCCATACGCTTGGAGATGAGGCTGACGTCCTCTTCGGTGCAGTTGGCAAAGCTCTGGTCGTCCAGCCAAACGCCTGCAAATGCGTGGTTCTCGGTGAACAAGATAAGCGGGTTCAGACCTGCGGCTTCGAGGCAGGAAGCATACAGCACGGCGAGGTCGGCGCAGGTTCCGCTTTTTGCGGTGAGCACGTCGTGGGGCAGGCGGATACGCTGACCCTGCTTTTCAAAGCTGGCGGGCGGCATTGTATAGGCGATATTTTCAGCCTGCAGCGCGGCGTAGACAGCGGCTGCCTGATTTTTTACGACGTTGGGATTCTTGCTCTGATAGCCGTCAAAGGTCGGGCTGCCAGTCCACTTTTGCAGAAAGGCTGCGGCTTTGCCGACGACTGCGGTGACGGCGGGGTGATTCGGGCAGACGAAGGCGCTTATCATTTCGGGCACGCAGCCGACGCCCATCCAATGATTTGCGGGCATAAGCTCTATGGTGCCGTTCGCGGTATCAATCTGCTCGCCGTCCTTTTCGATAGTGACGCAGACGTTTGCGACGACTGTTTCGGTTATGGAATACAGATACTCGGCGCTGACGGTCAGCTCGACAGGCGAAATTTCCACGGGTCTGCCCGGTTCGAGCGACGAGATGAGCTGCTCAAAGGGCTTTGCGAATTCAGGCTCAAAGGATATTTTCAGCGTGAGGTCGTCGAGGGTCTGCCCTGTGGTGTTTGTGAGCACGATGCTCCTGATGACAGGGACATAGTTCTGGACGAACGCAAAGTTGAGTTTCTGCGTGAGATTTGCACTTATGGATATGCTGTTTGCCATTTGGTTTTCCCTCCCGTTTTTTTACGAATATTCACAAAAACAGTATATCACAAACACTCGCTGTTTGCAACAATTTTACGCCCTTTTCGCCCGTTTTTTCTGCACATTGTTTATGTTGACTTTTGGCGGAAAAGAGAGTATAATAATATTTTAGACGTTTCACGCGAAAGGAGCAGCGTTTTTTATATATGAGCAATTTCAGAAAAGGGCTTCGCGACGGAATACCCATTGCGCTGGGCTATCTGTCGGTGTCCTTCACATTCGGCTTGCAGTGCATTTCAGTCGGGCTGAACTGGTGGCAGGCTTTTCTTATCTCGCTGACGAACGTGACCTCGGCGGGTCAGTTTGCGGGATTAGGCATAATGACGGCGGGTTCAGGTTTGTTTGAGATGGCGTGCACGCAGCTGGTGATAAACATGCGTTACGCGCTTATGGCGCTTTCGCTGTCGCAGAAAACAGACGAGTCGGTAAAGGGCGTTCACCGCTGGGGTATCGGCTTCGGAATAACTGACGAGATTTTTGCTGTCGCCATGGGCAACAGAGGCAGTGTCTCTAAAAAATATATGTACGGATTGATACTGCTGCCTGTGGTGGGCTGGGCTGGCGGAACGCTGCTGGGCGCGGTGGCAGGCTCGGTTTTGCCCGAGGTGGTGCGCAGTGCGCTTTGCATAGCTATTTACGGAATGTTCCTTGCGATAATAATTCCGCCTGCGAAAAAGAGCAGCTCGGTACTGAAAGTCATACTTATCGCGGTGGCTCTGAGCTGCTGTTTCAGATATGTGCCGTGGCTCAAAGACCACATCTCAGGCGGATTTGCGATAATTATTTCGACGATAGCGGCTGCTGCGGTGGGCGCGGCGCTGTTCCCTGTTGCTGAAAAACAAGAAACGGAGGGTGCGGCGCAATGATCGACACGGGACGTTTCTTCATATACCTTGCGGTGATGGCGGGCGTGACCTACCTGATAAGGGCTGTGCCGTTCGTGCTTTGCAGGGGAAAGATAAAGAGCAAATACATACGGGATTTTCTGTACTATGTGCCGATGGCGGTGCTGGGCGCGATGACGTTCCCGGACATTTTCTACGCGACGGGGAACTACGTATCTTCGGCGGCTGGACTTGTTGTGGGGTGCATACTTGCGTTCTTTGAGCGCAGCTTGCTGACGGTTGCAATTTCGGCAAGCGGTGCGGCTCTGGCGGTAAATCTCGGACTTATGATTTTCCAATGACGAGGGAAAAGGCATGTTACGACTTGAAAGGATAGGCGGCGAAAACGCTGATGAGATAGCGGCGCTGGTGGTGAGCGATGAACAGAAAGGATTCGTTGCGGACAACGCGCAAAGTCTTGCAGAGGCGGCGGTTGCGAACCGTTCGGGCGGGCACGCGTTCCCGTTCGGCGTTTACGACGGCGGCGAGGCTGTTGGGTTTGTGATGGTGGGTTTCGGGACAGATGACGAATGGGCTGACCCGCCTGAAATTGCAAAGGACAGCTACAACATCTGGCGTTTGATGATTGACAAAAATCATCAGGGAAAGGGCTTTGGCAAGGGTGCGCTTGCGCTGGCGCTGGAGTTTATAAAGACGTTTCCGTGCGGCGAGGCGGGACTTTGCTGGGTATCGTACGTGCCCGAAAACGAGGCGGCAAAGAGGCTTTACGGCTCGTTTGGTTTTGCAGAGACAGGAGAAACTATTGACGGCGAGGTAATTGCCGCGCTGGGGCTTTGAACAAAGGACTGAAAAATGGTGATAGTAAGACTGCTTTTCATAGCGCTGAGCCTTGCGATGGACGCATTTGCGGTATCGGTTTGCAAGGGCTTGAACATGAAAAAGATAAATTACAGGCACGCCTGCATAATCGGCGGATTTTTCGGCGCATTTCAGGCTGGAATGCCGCTTATCGGGTGGTTTGTGGGCAGGCAGTTCGCTGACCTTGTGACGTCGGTGAGCCACTGGATAGCTTTCGGACTTTTGGCGTTCATCGGCGGAAAGATGCTGTTTGAGGCGATAAAGGGTGACGAGGACGGCGGCGGCGGAGACGGCTTGGATTACAAGGAGCTTTTTGTACTTGCAATTGCGACGAGCATTGACGCTCTGGCGGTCGGCGTAGTTTTCGCGTTCGAGGAAGTTAAAATCGTGCCTGCGGTGCTTATCATCGGCGCGGTGACTTTTGCGCTTTCGGTTATTGGTGTGGCAATCGGCAACCGTTTCGGTGCGAGATACAACAGGCGCGCGGAGATTGCGGGCGGTGTGATACTTATTCTGCTGGGCGGAAAGATACTGCTTGAAGGTCTTGGAGTTTTCTGAGCAAAAAAATCTGCAAAGTACTTGACAAGGTGCTCAGGATATGCTATAATATACAAGTTGAAAATGCGTTGGTAGCTCAGCTGGATAGAGTAACTGGCTACGAACCAGTAGGTCGGGGGTTCGAGTCCCTTCCAGCGCACGACATTAAATGCCGTATTTACGGCGAAAGCCACCTTTGATGAAAGTCAAGGGTGGTCTTTTTTTGCTCAGAATCACTGTTTCAGGGCACTATTAGGGCACTATTTTTTAACTGCCCTGTTTAACAGGGTTAAAACAGGCGCCTGTACATGCCGTACAGACGCCGTTTTTTCGTTTTTATTCAGTTTCATATTTTCATATTGTTTTAACCTGCTCTGGTCGTTGCCGTTATGTTCTTTCTGCGGATCATTACGTCGGCTATCGTTTCCGAGGATATTTCGTCAGCTTCCTTGAGCATGTGGCTGTAAATATCTGTTGTCGTGCTTACCTTGCTGTGACCAAGTCTGCGGCTTATGCTGACAGGGTCTATGCGGTTGAAGCACATTATTGGTGCCATTGTATGTCTGAATGCGTGGGGATTGATGTGCGGCAGACCTCTTTCCCTTGAGAACTTATCGAGGAATCTTGTGATGGTATCGGGATTCATCGGCTCTCCCTCACAGCCTGACCTTTCGGAGAAGAACAGGAACCCTGATTCGTGCCATCTGCTGCCGTATGATTCTTTCTGCTGTTCGTACCACTGCTTGTATTCCCTGAGCAGTTCCATCGTTTCTGCGGGGAGGTTTACGTAGCGTTCTGAATTCTCGGTCTTGGTAGTATCCACATACGTTCCGTGCTCTGCGGTGTGCAGCAGGTTAAGGTGGATATATATGCTGTTTTGTTCCCAGTCGACAGCGTCCCATTTCAGCCCGGCTATCTCACCCCTGCGGCAGCCGACCGTAGATGTCCATAAGCAGACCTCTGCACTCTTTCAGCTCGGTGACTTTCACCCTGCCCTCGTTGCAAAGCCTGGTCAGCTGATTGAGATTGTTGCCGACAGCTTTGAGCTGTTTGCTCAGCTCCCAGAAGCCGTCAAGCACAACTATCTTCTTTCCAAGCGCCGACCGCAGAACGAAGTCCGACAGTTTCAGACCTCGGCTCGATGCTCGTTCTCTTATCCTCCGCCGCTCGTCCTCGGTGCAGCGGACGGTGATCGTTACATCTCTTGTTCGCATTTTCATCACTCCTTTTCTTTTCACGATAGGGGGGTCCGGGGTTCTCCCCGAGCCAGCAAGTGCGGGTGGCGGACTGCCGCCTGCGATGCTGGCAGGTATAATATTAGTGAGGGAAATATAAATCTCTCTTGCTTGCATTCAACCGGCACAGATGGTAGAATTCTTGTATAAG